>OKEB01000006.1_pt1 | contig 100202 bp, 83 predicted proteins | sample 1612161 | NCBI WGS metagenome assembly OKEB01 (sample SAMN04436780, study PRJEB24849) | human gut metagenome | biome: human gut; feature: NICU; material: stool | host: Homo sapiens | place: USA: Saint Louis, MO | collected 2011-03-29
TCCACAGTCGCACCATCCATACTGCCGCTACCACCATTACCGTCGTAGCTAACAGTGGCAGTTTCGAGTGTCTCGCTGGCCGGTTCTGATTCAAGCGGCTGTTCTTCAGTGGGAATTAGTCCGCCATTATCTTTTGCTTTTGCCGTGACAGTTCCACCAACTTCGATGTCTTCAACTTTCAGAGTAATCACACCAGTGTTCGCATCAACCGTTGCACCATCTGATGTCCACGTGGTCTTACCGGAAGTTTCGTCTACGGTTCGAGTTGCAGTGACGGTTTTTTCCGCTCCTGAAGCATCCTTATAGGTGACGGTGTAGGATGCCAAGTCGGTATCATCACCCGGGTTTTCATAGGCTGGCGGGGTAATAGTTACCTCACCCTTATCCGTATCTACCGCAATCGCAGGAGATTTCGGAGCGATATTTTTTACCAGATCTTTGGCAGGGATTTTAGTGACTTTGGATACATCATTTACTTTATAGGTTCCATCAGGATTTTTTACATATATCGGATTGCCGTCATTATCCCAATCAGTTTCCACATCATTAGGGCTGATTATTGTAACGTTTCCGTCTTTATCAAACTCGATAAACGCAGGATCGGTTAAAAATCCAGTTCCATCGGGAAGCTTAGATACGCCATTTACCGTATTGGCATCTCGAATAGCTTTATCGATGGCTTGTTTATCGGCATCCGTTAATTTGTGAGGATCTCTCACGGCGACTTTGTCGGGGGTTGTTATTACCGGCTCAGACTTCGCGCAAGAACGGAATTTATGTGGCTCTTTGACAACGATACCGAACTCTGTTCCGAGTTTTAAATCGTTAACCTTATCCGTGATTGGGAAAGTAACTTTTTTGCCGTCAACGGTTACTGCTTGAGACATCTCTTGTGAGTTAGATTTGTCCACTATACAGCTTCCATTTTGGGAAAAATCCCTGTCCTCTCCATCGGTAAATTGTTTGACAAAACTAAATTTTGTTCCTTGGGCAACTTCTTTAGCAAATGTAACGATAATCTGCCCGTCTGTCACCTGGACTTTTCCTATTATCGGAGCCACAGATGTTTCCGTTACCTGTTTGATTATTACGTCCGGAGCTTCAATTTTTCCGGAGGTTGATCCATCTGTATAGGTCACTTCATAGTAGGCATGGTCCGTGTAATCGATAGAGAATTTAATTTTGTCAAGGTTAAAGTCGTTCGCAATGTCCGGATTAGCTTTCTTCAGCATTTCAATAGCTTCTGCTTGCTCATCATTATTTACAAGGTTAGCGTCCGGGTGTTCAATCCAGATTTCTCCTACCGGCATTTTGATCTTGTCTTTATTCGAGAATGCCATGGATGGCTCAGCATTTGCGGTCACCACACCAGATGTAGCGCCATCCAAAGTTTGATAGGCAGTGACGGTATCACCTGGTGCAACTTTAACGCCGTTAGGTAGACTTACCGTCCAAGCTGTTCCACTTTTAGGGGTAACAGAAACAGTGGCTTTTTCGTTGCCATCCTTACCTTTTAGGGTCACATATACAGTCGACCTTTTAACCTTTCCACCAACTCTTTTTCGTTGTACATTAGCGCCGGAAATAGTTGTGGCGTCGTAAAAGACCTTGCGAATGGTCGGTGCCGGTAAAGTTGATTGACGCACGGGTTGATCGACAGTCTCCGGTCCGATCTCTAGACCATCGCCAGACTGGGTATCAGTTACAACTTCTGGAGTGCTTACCGGCGTCGGACTGGCGCTTTGTTCGTCATCCCGGGAGCTACTCTGTAGATCCTCGGCATGAGCCATAGACGGGCTCGATAGCGTGAAGCCCAAAGCGCAGACCAAGGTTAGGATCAGTAGTTCTGTAAGAAGATGAGCTGGTTTAAGCAGCGCTCCGCCGGCGAACGTTTCAAGAAAACCGGGCTTGTCCTTGAAGTTGCGCATTAGACCTTCCTGTCCAGTGTGCTAGTTAAATCTATTCCCCTCAAAGTACCACTACGTCATCCAGAAAACCAGCCCGTTGAGCTCAGGTAGGTGGTGACAGCTACAGGAATATAGCTAAACAGATAAAACACATTAGCTAGACGTTCATTAAATACATTTTAGCTATTGAAATTCTTATGCATACGTGATTTTTTGGTAATCAAATCATCCATCAACGGTGATTTGGAATGAATGTCTGCAAAAAACATGACAACTTTTATTGCTTAATTTAGAAGGTCTGGCTTCGGGCAGTTACTCTACGGCTGCTCTAAATTATAGATCTATTCTGTGAAACCCCAAAGCTTTTAGCGACTCGCACACTTTTGGCGGATAGACATATTTTTTGTAGCTTGCTTCTCGGAGCCTTCCGGCCTCTAGAAATCTGACAAACTGTGCCAAGCCAACGATAAGTCAAATACCTAACCAAGAAGACTTCCGAAAGCAATAAAGCTGCCCCGACAAGGCGAAACGTCACATCTTATGGCATAAAAAATAGGACGTTCACTTTGTACCAAAATGAACGTCCTAATAGTGGAGATGGGGGGAGACAGCGCCGCCACCACCCGTGACCAGCACAAACGCTAAAACTGCGATGGCAGCGTGCCCCGCACATGCCCTACCCGTCAATATGATCCATAGCGTACTGAGCCTCGTCCTCCGTAAACTGCTCAAATTCAGACACCAGCTGATCGTAAATCGCGCCATTCGACATGTCCATCGTCTCCCTGTAGCTCTTAGCCGTTTCCAGGGCATTCTGATTCCAATCGGCGACCATATTGTCTATCGCATACTGAGCGGCCTCAGGCGGATACTGTTCAAACTCAGACACCAGCTGATCATAAATTCCCTGCTTCGACATGTGCATGGTCTCTGAGTAGGATTCGGCTGTTCGCAGTGCCGCCTTGTATTCGGCTGGTACCTTCTCCTCGGCTGGCTGAACCTTCTCAACCGGAGCTGCCGCTACTGCCTCGGCAGGTTCTGCCGGAGCTGACTGCTCCGCCTCGGCGGGCTCCGGTGGAGCAGACTGCTCCGCCTCGGCCGCCGCTGACTGGCCTGACTCCTGAGAGACCGACTGAGCCGCTGCCGGCATGGATGACTGCTCGGTCGAAGCATTTTTACTGCCGCCGCCGCACGCCTGAGCGATAGCGGGGACGAGGATAATAATGATGAGAGCTATAAACCACCATTTTTGGTAGAACGGTTTTTTAGCCGGTTGAGGCTGTGGGACTGGTTGTCCGGGCGCGGGAAACGGCTGCTGCTGGCTGGTCATTGTGTTTTCTCCTTTGAACTCACATGAAAAATATGGTCTGGCTACTACACACTACCCCGCCTACCAGGCGGCGAGGTAATTTTCTGATGTTTCTAGCATGTCCTGGTATGCGTGTATGACCCACACTGGCAAGTCCAGGTCGCCTGCGATCATCCACGAGTCGCCTGCATACATGTCCTCCAGGGCTGCGTACGTGTCGCGACTGATCCACATGCGTGCCACCTGCTGGTCAATGTATTTTTCTACCGGCCGGCTCACCCCGCACTCGCCGTCCTGCCTGCGCGTTCCGGTAGCTCGTCTAGAGGCCGGCCGCGCAGCGGTAATGGAGGGCTAATCAGGGCTTCTAACGAGCTTAACTGACAGCTTCTTTGTAGTTGGGGCTGGAGAGAGTTTTAAAACCTTTCTCCAGCCCCAACACTATTTATGAAACATAAACGTTTCATGAATACAGGCATTTACGATCGTATATTGTTGGGTAATTCCTGTATTGTTACGGTTATGGGCACTTGGAGCATTGATAAATTCGCCTGCAATCACGCGAAAAAGCGATTTTGGCGTTCTTGAGGTGGGTTGATTTACGCAACGGTCGTTGCAGGTTAGGTATGCCGTATCTAATCTTTTCGGTGTGAAACTTTCTGAGTGTAAGCGCGGCGATACTGGCCAGCTGCAAAATGTTGAAATCCAACCGTGTTATCAGCTACGGGTGCAAGAACTGGGCCTGCGTTCAGGAGCGCATTTCACTGTCGTAAACCGCGCCGCCTTTGGAGGCATGGTCCTAAATATCGGAGGAACGCGAGTCGCGGTAGACCATCGTTCTTCAAAATTGATTGACGTGGAGTTAGTTAAGTGAGTTGCCCAAAGTGTTCGCCAGGAAATCCGCAGTCTTGCGATAACCCGCAGGCCAGGTCTGTTCTCTTAGACGTCAAGGATGTTCGCCATCCCCGTGACACCGTAGTGCTGGTTGGTAACCCAAATGTTGGTAAGTCCACCTTCTTTAACGCGGTTACGGGTGCTCATCAGGCGGTTGTGAACGCTCCGGGTACAACCGTGGAGCTCATGCAGGGTCGTTCTACGGCGCTGGGAGCACGTGTAATTGACCTTCCCGGCACCTACTCGCTGGTGGCCAATTCTGAGGACGAACAAGTCGTCGTCGATACCTTGGCAGGTGCAACAGGGTCTGCTACGGACATGGCGTCGGGCCAGTCTATTGACCTTGTGGTCATGATGCTGGATGCCTCGGCAATGACGCGCAGCTTGTACTTGCTTGGCCAGGTAGCACAAACGGGGCGCCCGATGGTTGGCGTTATAACGATGGCGGATGTTGTCGAGCACGAGGGCGAGGTAGTTGATGCGGCCGCACTTTCAAACACGCTCGGCATCCCGATTTTGGCGGCGGATGTGCGCACGAAGCAGGGAGTGCGCGCGGTTGAAGACATGATCCGTTCCGCTCTGATTTCTCGGCCCCGCGTAAAGTCGATTCTGCCCGATCCGACTGCTCCCGGATTTAACCAGGTGGCAGCGCAGGCAGCTTTCGAACAGATTGATAAGTTGAAGTCCCCGCAGATTTTGGGCATTGGTGAGGGCGCTCCGGTCATGAGCGCGGTAGATTGCGGTTGTTCCGCGGCAGAAAATACCAGTAAGGGGCCGGCGGATTCTTCGGTGGAAGCGGCGCGCTTGGCTGATACGTCCGAGTTTGATCGCGCGGCAAAACTGTTTGCCTGGGTTGAGCGGGTTGAGGAACAGGCGGGACGTAAACGCGACTCTGCGCGTAAACCGTCTCGTTCAGACAAGATTGATTCCCTCCTTCTTCATCCGCTGGTTGGCATCCCGGTATTCTTCTTGCTCATGTGGCTTCTATTCCAAGCCGCGGGTAACTGGGTTGGCCCCGTGCAAGACTTCTTCGATGGGCTGTTTTCCAGCACCGACGAAGGCGCTTTCTCACTAGCTAACCTTTTGAAGTTTGCGTTCGCAGGCGTGGGCTTGTCCGGCACTTGGGTTGAGTCGCTGTTTGTTAACGGTCTCGCAGTTGGCCTGGGCGTAGTTGCCTCGTTCGTTCCGCTCATGTTCGTGATCTTCTTGGCGATCGCGATCTTGGAAGACTCTGGCTACATGGCGCGCGCAGCGTTCCTAGGGGATCGCGTTATGCGCATGATCGGCCTGGATGGGCGAGTAATCTTACCTCTGATTATGGGCTTTGGATGCAACTTGCCGTCGCTTGCGGCAACTCGCACGCTACCAAACGCCAAGCAGCGGTTGGTTAACGCTCATCATTCCCTACACCTCCTGCGCTGCTAGGCTCACGATCTATTTGATGATCGCGCGAATCTTCTTTGCAGATAACGCTGGCAATGTCGTGTTCTTGATGTACGTTTTGTCGCTGTTCATGGTGGTGCTCGGAGCGCTCGTGCTGAAGCCGTTCATCACGAAGGGGGAGTCGAGGGCTCCACTGATGCTGGTGCTGCCGGCTTACCAGATGCCGCGTATTCTCGTGATTTTGCAAAATACTTGGAACCGGGCGTGGGCGTTTGTGAAGGGCGCCGGCAAGATCATCGTAGTAATGACTCTTGTGGTGTGGTTGATGAGCGCAATCCCGATGGCAAAGGGCTACTCCTTCGCTGATGAGGAGTTGCCAATGGAGAACTCCTTGTACGGCTCCACCGCGCGCGTTCTTGAACCTGTATTCCAGCCCGCTGGTTTTGGTGATTGGCACATGACTGGCGCGTTGATGACGGGCTTTGTGGCGAAGGAAACGCTTATCTCTTCGATTGTGACTTCCTACAACCTGGATGAGTCCGCGGCAGGTGACGCGGAGGACGGGGGCGACGATCTTGGTTCGCTACCCGAGCTGGTGACGGCATCATTTGAGAGGACTGCGGGCGAGCAGTACGCGTCTTTGGCAGCGTTTGGCTTCCTCGTGTTCGTTCTGACTTACACACCGTGTTTGGCTACGGTTGCGGAGCAAAAGCGTCAGATTGGGGCGCGCTGGACGATTGGGGCAGTGGTCGTTCAGTTGGCTGCAGCCTGGTTGCTGGCAGTGCTGGTGTTCCAGGTTGGTAGGCTGTTCTGGTGATTGTCCGGAACCAGCCGCCTCTTTACCGGCTGATGGATGAGCTTAGACAAGGCGCAACCTTGGAGTCTGCCGCCCAGCGGGCGGGGTTGCGGGTTGAGATTGCGCAAGTGATGGTCGACCACTTGAACCGGTCGGGGCGCTTGCAAAGCGCAGGATCACTGTGTTCATCCGGCTTGGGAGCCTGCGGCGGTGGAACTTCCCAAGAGGTGAAAGTCCACTGCGCAGGTTGCCCACTGTCGGTTGGGTGATGCGGGGCAGGTTCGCCAGAAAAACTTTTTCAGAACGGCTCAGGTACGCATATTAGGGGTTATTACTCGCCCGCCGGATTGCACTATAGTCGTTCGTATTCTCTCCGGTGGGGATTCGTTTGTGATGAGTCCTGACAGCTCGTACCAGCGCGAAACCTCGAATGTGCCCATGCGATTATGCTTCGTCGAGTCGGCAACAATGAAAGTCTGATTAGATCTTGAGGCGGCAATGCGCTTGAGCTCAATTGTATCCGCGTCAAAGTCGGTTGCGCCCGCAATATCAATTCCTCCGCAAGAAATGAATGCGGTGTCGAAATGAATTCGGTCTAGAAACAATGCGGTAGAAGATCCCCTAACGTACCTCTCTTCCTGGTTTAGAATTCCAGGCGTGAGAATAGTCTCTACCTTGTTGCGGGAGGGGAGTGCTTCGGCCACGAGAAGAGAGTTTGTGAATACTGTTCCCTTCCATTGCGGGGGGAGGGCGGCTGCTATGGTTTCTGCAGTTGTGCCTACGTCAATAAAAATAGAAGTCTCATCATTGAGAAGCTCTGCGGCGGTTCGACCGATTTCAGATTTAGCACGAGGGTTGATTGAGCGTCGTTCGTGAAAACCGGGTTCAGTGGTTACCTTTAAATCAGTTAGTATCGCACCGCCATAAACTCTATGAAGGAAACCCTGCTGTTCTAGATAAGCGAAATCGCGCCGGATGGTTTCCCCGGAAACCCGTAATGTGCGGGCTAGGTCTAGTGTGGAAACACTACCGCTAGACCGAATCTCCTGAATGATGTATCGATGTCGCTCTTGAGCAATTTTTATGGTCACAATCCACATTATTCCACATTCGTTGAGTTGAATTCCAAACGGACTTACGCTTAAAACAACAATCTGAACAGAATTGCGGAAACGGCTGATTCCGTTGAGATTTTGTTAAGCGACGAAGGAGTCGCAAGCACGATAGCAATACTGTGATAACGAAAGGTGGCAACGTGGCTATTCTTGCATTAGACCAGGGAACTTCAGGGTCGAAGGCGATTGTGGTCGATGAGCAGGGCGTTCACGCGGTGGTGGAGAAGGAAATTTTCCCGGAATATTTGGCAAACGGGGGTGTGGAACAGGATCCACGAGAGCTTTTGAGCTCCATAATTGAGGTGGGCAAAGAGGCTGTGGCAAAAGCAGGCGTGCCCATTGAAGGCGTCTCCTTAGCGAATCAAGGTGAGACCATCCTCGCGTGGGATCCAGAAACGGGCGAGCCTCTTACCACCTGTATTGTGTGGCAGGACCGCCGTGCGCAAACGGTTGTGGAACGGTTGCAAGAGTTCGCGGATGAGGTGCATCAGCGCACCGGTCTAGTGCTGGATTGTTATTTCACCGCTCCGAAGATGACATGGCTTCGTGAAAACCTCACCACCAAAGGTGTGGTAACTACTACCGATACCTGGATGGTTTATCAGCTTACGGGCGAGTTCGTAACGGATGTATCAACCGCTTCGCGATCTTTGCTATTGAACGTTGACTCAACTCAGTGGGATGACAAACTCCTTGAAATCTTCGGGCTCTCTAATGAGCGTATGCCTAAGGTTGTAGCCTGTGATGAAATTGTAGGAGAAACGAGTGCGTTCACCGGTTCGCCTGTACCGGTAGGTGGTCTAATCGTTGATCAGCAGGCCGCATTGTTTGCGCAGAAGTGTTTCAATCGAGGCGAAGGAAAATGCACTTATGGCACGGGCGCTTTCATCCTTGTGAATATGGGTGAGGACGCTCCTCGATTCGATAACGGCCTGACCACTTCAGTAGCGTGGACTCTCCGAGGTAAAACAAATTATTGCTCCGACGGCCAGGTATACACAGCGGCCTCCGCAGTGCGTTGGCTAGAAGAGATGGGTATCATTACCGGCGCTCCGCAGATGAATGAAATTGCAGCGGAGGATTCAGGTGGTGTTCTATTTGCGCCGTCCTTTGCAGGATTGGCAGCGCCATGGTGGAAGCCGGATGCGGGAGCCTTTTTATCCGGCATGCGCCTATCTACAGGCAAGCCACAGGTAGTTAAGGCAATGTTAGACGGTATCGCTGCACAAATTGCGGAGCTGGCTGATCTAACTCATGGAGAACTAGGCGAATCACTTAGCAGGCTTCGTGTTGACGGCGGTCTGACGAGATCTAAAGTTCTCATGCAATCGCAGGCCGATATGTTGCAAACGCCAATCGATACCTATCCATCGGCTCATGCTACTGCTTTGGGTACCGCTGCCTGCATGCGTTTGGCCCTGAATCCGGACCTGACAATTGAAGAAGGACCTTTTGATTGGGAACCTGCTGCAACTTATGAACCGCAACGAAGTGCAGATGATGTCGAGTCATATAGGACGGCGTGGCGTGCCGCAGTTGAGTCGTCTTTGGAGCTGTAATCATGGGATTGAATCAAATTATTGTCATAATAATGGCGTTTGCCCTGATAGTTGCGGCGCTAGACAGAGCTATTGGAAGCAAGTTTGAGCTTGGTGATCAGCTCGAAGAGGGGCTTAATACGTTTGGTCCGTTAGCGCTGTCAATGGTTGGAATGATTTCCCTGGCACCCGTTTTAGCTAAAGTTCTGAATCCGGTTATTGTTCCTATTTACAAGTTTTTCGGCGCCGATCCATCAATGTTTGCTGGTACCTTGCTCGCAAACGATATGGGTGGATTCCACCTCGCAGTTCAGATGGCGCAATCAGATGATGCTGCCATGCTGGCTGGGGCGATTCTTGCCTCGATGTTGGGTTGTACTGTGGTCTTTACGATTCCAGTGGGGCTAGGAATCGTGGAAGAGGAGGATCGTCCATATTTCGCCAACGGTGTCCTGGTCGGCGTTGTTACTATTCCACTTGGCGTGCTAGCAGGTGGCTTAGTCGCCGGTTATGGCGTGATAATGATTCTGAAGAATCTCATTCCGATTATCATCGCCGCAGCGCTTATTACATTTGGACTTTGGAAAGCTCCCGAAGCAATGACTCGAGGATTCTTGGGATTCGGCAAAGCACTCGTCTTTATCATCTCGATTGCGCTGGGCATTGTAGCGTTCGAATTTTTGACCGGTTGGAAAATAATGCCCGCGGGTTGGGAGCTAGTGCCCATCGAGGAGGGGCTAACTATCGTAGCGCAGATTTGCGTATTCTTGATGGGAGCTTTCCCTCTCATGTATGTGATTACAAAAGTCGCGCGTAAACCACTAGCTGCGTTCGGGCGAGTTATGGGGATGAACGAGGTTGCTTCAGGCGGAATCGTTATGAGCCTCGCAAATGCAATTCCTACCTTCGGCTTGATGTCGAAGATGGATAAGCGCGGGATTTTTATTAATACCGCGTGGGCTGTTTCCGCAATGGCTCTTCTCGGAGATCATCTGGGATTCACCGCAGGTGTGGCACCAGAGATGATTGTTCCGATGATCGTGGGTAAGTTGGTGGCCGCTATCTCTGCAACAGCATTGGCGTATGTAATAGCGCGTAAACGTTACCCGGCATTTGATCCGAACTTGCAAGCCGTTGTCCGCGAAACGCCAGAAACAAGTAGCCCTGTCGATCTAAAACGCACTGGAGGGGAAACAAATGTCGAATGATTACGATATCGCTGTTATCGGCGCTGGAGTTGTTGGGTCAGCAATTGCGCGAGCATTTGCAGGAACCAAGTACTCCGTTGCGCTGGTTGACAGCCGAGAAGATGTAGTTGAAGGGACGTCCAAAGCAAACACTGCATTGTTGCATACGGGCTATGATGCTTCTCCAGGCACGCTTGAAGCGCAGCTTGTAGCGCGGGGCTATCACCTAACTAGAGAGTACTGTGCGGAAGCTGGCGTCGGAGTCGATACTACTGGCGCAATCCTCGTTGCTTGGGATGATGAACAAGCGGAGTCGCTACCTTCATTGAAAGAGAAGGCTGAGAAGAATGGGTACACGGAAACGTACATTATCTCACCGGAAGAAGTATACGAACAAATACCGGATTTGGGCCCAGGAGCAACTGGTGGGTTGGTAGTTCCGGGAGAGTCTGTGATAGACGCTTGGTCGGTTCCTATCGGATACGCAACGGATGCGGTTTGTCGAGGGGCCAAGCTACTTCTGAATCACAAGGTTCTTTCCATTGATGTTGGTTCTGAATATACGAAGCTAGAAACCACACAAGGCCCTCTGCGAGCCCGCTGGGTTGTCAATGCGGCGGGATTAGGATCCGATGGTGTCGACGCCATGTTCGGCTACGATCGTCTAAAGGTTCATCCGAGGCGCGGAGAGCTACTTGTATTTGACAAGCTGTCACGCCCTCTTACAGACAAGATCATTCTCGCAGCACCTTCGAAAGCTGGTAAGGGGGTGTTGATCAGTCCGACAGCGTTTGGAAACCTCATGCTCGGACCTACTTCGGAAGACATGACAGATAAGACCGACACCTCGACCACGGAAGAAGGCTTTGAATTCCTTTATGAAAAGGGATCGCGCATAATGCCCAAGCTTTTGAAAGAGGAGGTTACGGCGGCATACGCGGGATTAAGAGCTGCGAATAACCAGAAAGACTACCTTATTGAAGTCGACGATTCTAAGCGTTACATAATTGCTGCTGCCATCAGATCAACTGGTCTTACATCCGCTCTCGCAGTTGCTGAGTATGTATTCTCGCTTATGGAAAAGTCAGGCTTGGACCTGACGATGCGCGAGGACTTGCCGCCCACTTACAAGATGCCTCCACTAGCTGAAAGTCTCACTCGACCATTTGAAGATGACGAAAAAATTGCATGCGATAGCCAATACGGCGAAGTGGTGTGCTTCTGCGAAAGGGTGACTCGGGGTGAGCTCCGGGATGCGTTCCAGTCTCCAATTCCTCCAACCACATTGTTCGGATTGAGACGCCGCACACGAGCGATGAATGGTCGTTGTCAAGGATTCTTCTGTGGCGCAAAAGTGCAAGCAATTTTTGATGAACTTGCCGGAGGTAACAATGAGTAAACAGATGCTAACCCCTACGGTTGCAATTATTGGAGGCGGACCAGCTGGATTAAGCGCAGCTAAACGACTCGCTCCCGTGCTCGATGGCGAGGTTTTGGTTATTGAACGGGAACAGAATACAGGCGGAATTCCGCGCCATGCCGACCATCTCGGTTATGGCATTCGAGACAGAAAACGTTTCATGTCTGGGCCCGCCTACGCAAAGGTTCTGACCGAAGATGCCCTGCGTGCAGGCGCGAAACTTATGACTCAAGCAATGGCAACCGGCTGGAGTGACGATAGAACACTTCAGGTAACAACCCCTGCCGGCCGTTATGATGTACGTCCAGATGTATTCGTTTTCGCTACTGGTGCGAGGGAGAGGCCTCGTCCCGCTCGAATTATTCCAGGTGATAGGCCTGCTGGAATATACACCACGGGCCAGTTGCAAAACCTTGTGCATCTGTACCACCAAAAGGTTGGTAGACGAGCTGTGGTGATCGGTGCAGAATTAGTTAGCTGGTCCGCGGTTATGACCCTAAAGCAAGCCGGTTGTGACACGACTGCACTCGTCACTGAGTACCCTAAAGGGGAGTCTTACTCGGCGTTCCGCTTGGGCGGGCGAGCCCTGTTCCAAGCAAAGGTAATTACTAACTCGAAGGTAGTTCGAATTAACGGAAAGAGGCGAGTACAGAGCGTCGAAATTGAGCAAAAAGATGGCCAACGCCGCATATTGGAGTGCGATACGGTTGTGTTCACCGGTGATTGGATTCCAGACAATGAATTGTTGGTAAAGCGAGGGGTAGATATTGATGCTAATCATCTTGGCCCCAAGACTGATCAGACCATGCAAACATCTGTCCCCGGTATTTTTTCAGTTGGTAACGTGAACCACCCTGTCGAAACTGCAGATGTAGTCGCTCTTGAGGGTGAATATGTAGCTGATCAAGTACTGGCCTATCTGTCCGGGCAACAGAAAGCTGAACATCCGATAGCAATTAAACCCGTTGGATCTATCAGGTGGATATCCCCGGGAACTTACGTGCCCGGAGGGCCCAATGTCGCTCGTAATCGTCTTATCGCGTGGGTTGATGTGTTTGACGCCACGCCCGCGGTATCAGTGAGACAAAGAGGCGTGGAAGTGGCACGTAAACGTGTGCCGTGGCCAGCAGCGCCAGGCAGAGTCTTCCGTATTCCAGCTGATGTGCTTGATACGGTAGATCCGCTCGGAGGAGATATAGAGATCGCTCTAGCGTAAAACCCTGAATCGGGGGGCTCCAAGATCTTGGAGCCCCCCGATTATTTCTGTGGAAACTAACGATAATGGGCCCTTATGAAAGGAGCGAAAAAGCTTCGTCGAGGCCAGTGCGCTAAGTCAATTGAGCTACATTTCGTATTCCAAGGTTCCCGGCTCCCTGTACTCCCACTCCAGGTCTTCATCGGTGATTCGCCTGATGAATCTGGCGGGCACTCCGGCCACAACGCACATGGGCGGCACATTCTTGGTCACCACGGCTCCGGCGCCCACAATAGAGCCCTTGCCAATGGTGATTCCGGGAAGCACAACAGCGTGCGCGCCAATCCACACGTCATCCTCAATGTTGATGGGAGCAGAAAACTGCGTGCCATCCTCACGCAGCTTAGGGTGAATCGGGTGGTTAGTGGACGTTAGAGTCACGTTGGGACCAAACATAACGTTCTTGCCAATGTTGATCTCATAGTCGTCTACAAGCGTCAAACCCGTATTGGCATAAGCGTTGCCAGAAAAAGTTGTGCGGTGCCCGTAAGCAACAGAAATAGGCGGCTCGAGGAAAGCATTTGAAGCGCTTTCGCCAAACAGTTCTGCAATGAGTTGCTTACGTAGGGCCTCGTCGTCTACGGTTGTTTGATTGAAACGCGCAACCAGTCGTTTAGCCCGGTCCCGCTCATCCTTGAGTCCTTCCAAGCCCTCGTAGGCATCGCAGTACAGTTCGCGCTCTTCAATGCGCCTGCGAACTTCTTCTTCTGAAAAATAAGCGGCCATTAGTCTATTCCTTCTATTCTTGGGCAGCCGCAAGATTCTCCTGGTACCAGTAACACAGGGAAGATCATGTGTTTTGGTAAAGGCTCGTACGGCTCTTTAACGAGGGTCTCGACTGCGGTGGTAAGCATTTCGTTAATAGGCTGTCTTACAGTGGTGATTCGAGGTTGAACATACTTAACGGTGTCCGTGCCATCGAATCCCACGATGGCAACGTCTTCGGGGATGCGAACTCCAGCTTCTGTTACGGCTTTTTGGAAGCCGATAGCTAGTGCGTCAGAAAAACAGAACACGGCGGATGGGCGCGAGTCTAGTTGTAGGAACCGCTTTCCGGCTTCGTACCCGCCCTCTAGTGACCACGAAGTCATGATGGGGGTGAGGGGTTGCAAGCCCGCATCGGATAGTGCCCGATGATAACCAGCCAACCTAGTGTTATCGCCAGGGAATAAACCGCCTAATACTGCGAGGATTCGTTCGTGCCCATGGTCGATCAGATGCTGGGTAGCGATTCTGCCTCCCTCGGCAAAATCGGGGCCAAGTGTGGTGAAGTGTTCCAAGCCAATCTGGCGGTCCAAAAGAATGGCTGGAACGGGAAGTTTTTGGTGGCGCCAATCTTCGTCGTCGAGTGCTGAGACCATAACTATGAGGCCGTCCATCCCCCATGAGAGCATTTCGCTGATAACGGTTTTTTCAGTTTCTGGATCGTTATGAGTGTTGGAAAGCAACATGGAGAGGTTGTGGCGCGACAGTTCTCGGTCCAGTCTGTGCACTACGGCGGAGTTAAACAGGTGCTTCACGTTGGGTATAACCACGCCGCACGTCTGCCTAGCTCCTAGCCGCAGTGCTCTTGCCGTGCCACTGGGGTGGTAGCCAAGCTCTTGGATAGCTTCAAGAACTCTAAGGCGGGTGCTCTCAGCTACGGGCCTGGGGCCGTTGTTTACAACGTAGCTGACAACGGCGGAGCTGACGCCAGCTCGAGCGGCCACCTCATCTCGAGTTACCCGGCGTTTTGGTTCAGTCCGCACGTTGCCACCACCTTGAAATCATTACTTCACCGCGCCCGCGAGCATGCCCTTCATGAAGTACTTTTGCAAGAACAGGTATGCAACTAGCACGGGGATTACACCCAGGAATGATCCGGCGATTGCTGCGTTCACGTTGGATCCGGCCGCGCCGAAGAAGGACGCGATAGTGGGAGCCAGCGTACGCATTTCATTTGTAGTCATGATGTAGCTACTCAGCGCGAATTCGTTCCAAACGTTAGTGCCGGTAAGGATAACCACCGTGATTGTCACGGGCTTTAGTAGCGGCAAAACGATAGAAAAGAAGGTTCGTAGCGTTCCCGCTCCATCGATCTTCGCGGCTTCCTCCAAACTTCCGGTGATACCGCGCAAAGACTGCGTGTACAGGAAGATCGCCTGGGGAAGAGCGAAAGCTGCCAGCGGCAAAACTAGGCCCATGTAGGTGTTCATCATGCCGAAGCTCTTTAGCAGACGGATCAAGGGAACAAGGATGGACAGTGGGGGAATCATCATGACGGTAAGCGTCAGCATGAGGATCGTTTGATTCCACTTTGTCCGGCGTCGCGCAAGTGGGTAGGAGGCTAGTGCGCCAACAACTACCACGATGGCTGTGGCCAGGATGGTAACAATAGCCGTGTTTAAAATGGCTTGGCCTACGTGTCCGCGTTCCCATGCGATGACAAAGTTCTCAAACGTGGATTCTCCAAAGGGGATCGCCCACGCCGAGCTTTGATCTCGCGAACCTTTAAAGGATGCAACCACGCCTAGGTAGAAAGGTACTAACTGCACAAGGCAGACCAGTACCAGGAGGAAAAGTATGAACTTAGGAGTTTTCAAAGAATTCTTATTTTCACTCATCACAGCCCCACTCTCGTAGCGCGCCTATCAAGCCAGCGGTTTGTAATAACCGTGAATAGAACGATTATGAAGAACAGCACCACGCCTTGCGCGGCTGCGTAGCCGGCGGCCTGACTGCCAAAGTAGGTGCGTCCAATAAGCGTTGAAACCGAGTTGGTGTCAAAGCCTGGACCGCCATCGGTTAGAACCTTGATGATGTCGTAGAGCTTGAGTCCTCCGATTAGGTTAATGACCACGGAAGCAGCGAATGCCGGGTGGAGCATTGGCCAGGTGATGTCTTTGAACTGTTGCCAGCCGTTAACACCGTCAAGTTGGGCGGCTTCGTGAACTTCTGTTGGAATCGACTGCAGTCCGGACAGGTAGATGATCATCGATACGCCAACGAACTGGAACGAGTTGATGAATACGATTACGGCGATAGCAAAGTTGGAGTTTGCAAGGTATGCGACGGGCTGACCACCAAACGCTTCCAAGATCCCGTTCAACGCGCCCTGGCGGAACCGGAATACGAGGTAGTAGAAGGTGCCCATAACGACCGGTGAGATGAGGACCGGCAGGTAGATAATGGCTCGCACACTGTTGGAAATCTTGCCGGAACGCTCTAGCAGCACTGCTAGAAAGAGGCCAATTATCTGCTGTAGTATCGTGCTTCCAACTCCGTAAATGAAGGTGTTGCGCACCGCTACAAAAAAGTTGGGGTCGCTTACAAGCCTCGTGTAGTTAGACCATCCTGCGCTGGAAAGAGTTGGAGAGTATCCATCCCAACTGGTGGTGGATAGGTATGCGCCTTGGATTACGGGCCATACGAGGAAGATAGCGAAGATTGTTAAAGCGGGAACATACATTAAGTTCACAGAAGAACCTTTGAAGAATCTGCGCACCGCTGTTTTTGTATCACTCATGGTTCACCTAATCGTGGTAATGAGGTGGGGTAAAATCTGTCGATTTTACCCCACCTCTAAGCAGATAATTACTTCTGCTGTGAGTACAGCGTCTGGTACTGGTCTGCCATCTGCTGAGCAGCAACTTCCGCTGTCATTTGACCATTGATCACGCCATCGGTGGTGGTAATAATGGTGTTCCACATGCCGTTAGGCAGGTAGAGACGGTCGAAGAACGGCATGGTCGGAATCTCGCCGGGGGCAACGTACTTGTCGAAGCTCGGCTGCAGGTTGCCCAGGTCTACTTCAACGTTGGTTAGGCCAGCGTAAGCGCCCATGGCCTCAAGGAACGGCTTAGCATTTTCTGGCTGTGCAAGGAAGTCAACGTACTTCAAAGCAAGCTCTTCGTTCTGGCTGGTCTTAGAAACGCCGAATGCGCTCACGCCTTCGCCACCAACCATGTACGGTCCGTCAACGCCGGGCATCGGCATGAAGCCAAGGTTTGCATCCGGGTTGTACTCGTAAGCCGTGGAAAGAACGAACGGCCAAGAGATCGCAAAAGCTGCGGTGTTGTCAGCTAGCTGACGCGACATGTCGTCAAGCGTCGCGGACACGTAGTCAGGGTTGAAGAATCCCTTTTCCTGCCACTTCTGAACGTGCGAAGTTACGCCCTTAGCCCAAAGTTCAGTGCTGAAATCGCCATTCTTGAACGCTTCGTTTTGCTCGGGCGTAAATGCGCCAGAAGCAATGTAGTTACCAACGTCGCCAGCGTTTGACTCTTTACCGGATGCAGTGATCGGGGAAATATTGAGCTCGTCCTTGATCTTCTGCATGGCGGCGTCGACGTCATCCCAGGTCTTTAGCGAATCCGGGTCAACACCTACCTTGTCGAGGATTTCGTAGTTGACCAAGAGTCCTGTGGTTGAGTACTCAAGAGGAAGGGCGTAGATGTTTCCGTCAGCGTCATACATGACCTTGTCGAGGCCCTTGCTGACGTACTCCGCCCAAGGCCGGTCATTCAATGGGCGCAAGTAGGGGCTGTAGCGGTTAACAGACCAGCCGTGCGTTGAAAACACGTCTGGCACTGAATCCGAAGCCATCTTGACCTTCATGTCATCTTCGAACGAAGAGGACGCGATGGTGAGATTTACCTTTGAATTCGTTTCGCTCTCAAACTTTGCGGTCAGCTCCTTGATCTTGGCTTCCTGAGGCGAACCGGTAGGCATGTTCATGAACACGTCAATGGATCCGCCGTCAGCGCTGCCGCCTGCGTCAGAGCCAGAGCCTCCTGAACAGCCAGCTAGGCCGAGTGCCAGTGCTGACGCTGCTACGGTTGCAACGAAAATTTTCCCTTTTCTCATCGTGAAAAGACTCCTTCGCCTTTATTGGTTTCCTACTTTTCGACTATTTCGAAAAGTAGCGTCTGGTCAGTGTGTAGACGGGGTGTCTGCACACCAGAATTTTGGAGAATGGAACCGGTGGTGGTGATTCCATCAAAGTAGCGCCGGCCATCTTCAGCGGGTTGGCTAAGTTCGCCAAACCACAGTGGCGGCACCAACCCTGAGGGCTCACTGCCAACGATTACCGGACGAATAGTGTAGGTGCGCGAATCATCCAATCCGCTAAAGCGTAGCCTTCCGCGCGGAGAGATAGCGGAGCGTCCTCGCGTAACCATTTGGAATAGCGCGCGAGATTTATCTTTCGTAACTACTCCGTGTAGCCAAATCGTTTCATCGGGTGTTTCGCAACGAACAATGTCCGAAGAGTGGAGGAAGTCACGGTTCAACTTGTAGAACGCGATCCAATCCTTCAGGTCGGACATCTCGCTGTCAGTGGCTTCAAGAATGTCCCACTCGATTCCAAAATGGCCCCAAAGAGCGGTGCCACCGCGCATGGCCATAGTGGAGTGGCGTCCAGTGGTGTGCGATTCGGTTGATGCCACGTGCGTGCCCATGAGCTCCGGCGGTGACACCTGGTTGTACCAGCGGGTCATCTCTTGGCGCTCAACCGGATCAATGCAGTCCGACACCCAGAATCGGTCGGTGTGCTGCAAGACCTCTAGATCTACGCGGCCACCTCCAGAAGAACAACTTTCAATTTCGAGGCCGGGACATTCTGCCTTGATCTCGTCAAACAGCCGGTAAACAGCGTGTGTTTGAGCAGATACGCCAGCGCGTCCACCAAGCTGAGTGTTACCCGCTTCGATCAGGTCACGGTTGTGATCCCACTTGATGTAGTCGATCGAATACTCGCGCACTAGCGACACAACGCGGTCTTTAACATACTCAAACGCTTCCGGGATTGCGATGTTGAGAACCTGCTGATGACGCCACTGTAGCGGTAGGTCTTTTGCGTCGGTGCTTCCCTGCGCGGCCATGATCCAGTCTGGATGCTTGCGGGCCAGGTTGGAATCTTCGTTGATCATTTCCGGTTCAAACCAGAGCCCGAACTGCATACCGAGGTCGTGCACCATGTCAGCCAGTGGCGTTAGTCCGTCTGGCCAAACATCTTCATCTACGTACCAGTCGCCAAGCCCCTTAAAGTCATCGCGGCGGCCAAGGAACCAGCCGTCGTCGAGGACGAAGCGCTCAACGCCAATTTCGGCAGCCTTTTGAGCGAGCTTCTGGAGCTTCGGAAGATCATGGTTGAAGTAGACCGCTTCCCATACGTTAAGGGTTACGGGACGCTCAGTCTTGGGATGATTCTTGCGGCTGCGGAACCAGCGGTGTACCTGCTGGGCAGCGTCATCGAGGCCGTAACCGTGCACAGCGTAGAACCAAGGAGTCGAGTACGTTTCGTCCTTGCCCAGCGTAACTTCACCGGGCATGAGTACTTCCGAACCGGCAATGATCTGCTGTCCGCCGATGGATTTTTCCACCCAGGTGCGGTGGTTGCCAGACCACGCGGTGTGCAGGCCCCAAACTTCGCCCTGGCGGAACGAAAAGCCTTTTGGACCAACGAAAGTGAAGCCGGGAGCGTCAAAGCCGGTGCGTCCGTGGCGCCCTTCGCGCAGGTCGCAGCCTAGAACTACGGGGCGACGTTGGGCTACGCGTTCCTTGCCCCACCTTCCGGTGGTATCGAAGATTTCATTAGCTTCGAGCGGCAGGCTAAGTGAGATGCCCAGCTCTTCCAAGTGGTAATCGGACTCGGAGAGGTTGGTTAGCTCCGCGCGGATACGCAGTGGGCCCTGTTCGAACGGCTCCACGAAAATCTTCAGAGCGAGCTGTGAACCTTCTGAAGTTGCAGAGAACGCAACGGGCTGGTTGTTAACGAATGCGACTCTGTCTGCAATATGGCAATTCTCAGGGAGTTCTATGTCCGCGCATTTAAAGCGGGGAGCCCAGCTGGTTCCGTCGGCTCGGTGTCCGGCCAGAGCTGGACGTCCCAACCAGCCGTCGGATTCAAGTGGGATGAGAGTGGAGGAAACGTGATCATCGGGCGCATTCCCGTCCAAAGACTCTCGGTTGCTTATTACCGCCGCTTTCACGTCAGCTGGGGTGAGAGTACCTAAGGCTGGGCCCCAATAGCAAACCTGGGGGATTCCGCCGAAGGAATTGTCCAGAATAAATCCGGTATCTCCGGCGCACATGTAAACGGCGTCGATTGTTTTATCTTTCACGCGGGTCTCCTTTGAACTGCGTTAAAACGCTTCTGCAGCGACAAAGCTAACACGATCTACACGCGTAGACCAATTTTCAGAGAGTAGTTACCAAACCGTTATGTTCATTCTCAGTCTCGAGTTCTTTAAGATGCTCCACGCCTGGTCCCACGTGCTGCCTTGCCTTGAGCTGGGTTGTTAGGCCTGTCATTATTGCTACGTGAGCGACACTAGTGTGCAGGATTCAAAAGATATTCGAGGTGGGCTCACTGGCGGCATTGCCAGTGAGAAACCCCGCCAAATCCAGGTTGCGGACTTCGACTCGGTTCGTCAAGCCAGCATGTGGCGCCAGCATGGTAGCGCGGAAGCCACGCGGCGCCTAATCGCAGTGTTGCGGACCGCGATCCTGCTCGGAGACGTCCTCACCATCGATCGAAATCAGCTGTTCGACGGGATCTTCTTTCTCTCACTCGGGCCGCAGGGCATTGCCCGGGAATTGGGGCTCGGGTCGGACGCTGTTCTTCCTCTTAAAGTCAAATGCCAGCCCGAACCTGACCAAGATGCCGATAGCTGTGATGCAGACAGTGACCGGAGGGTTCCCGCAATGCGGGGGACGAACGCCGGCCAAGGTGACCTCGTAAACGTTGATCTACAGCTTCGAAAAGTGCGCGATCCCGCGTTCTTGCAAGCCTCATCCGCACGCATGGCAACCATGGCGGATACAGCCCCAAACGACTGGCTGTGTCACGCGATTGGCAAGAGTTGGGTGCGCGGGGCGGGCCTCACAAATTATGCGAATGAGCTTGAAGATCAGCGGATTGAAGCACTAATTTGTCGCGCGCAAGATCAGTGGGCACAAGCCATCGTTGACGGCCTGGTGGCGGTTGATCGTTGGGATCGAGGGACGGGCACCGCCACTCTGGATGTGCCGGGCACACTCCGCCAGACGCTTGCGCAGCAGCTGGGGGACGAACAGCCAAGACCTCTGGCGCAATTCGTCCTGGAGCAAACATCAAACTTTCGCAAAGAAGTGACCGGCAGTGTTTTTGCGTGGATGACCGCGAATGAGGGCGAGGCTAAGCCGGCTCCAAGCGCGCGAGATCGCTCCACGCGAGCACTGGAAACGGACACTACTTGGCACGAGGCGCGTATGGCGATGGACATGTGGTCGCGCTCCTACTACCGCGCCATTGCGAGCCAGGACGGCGCAATGTACCTGTCGTTCTATGACAACTCGTTCGATGCTAGTAACCAGAACTTGGCCGCGCGTTACAGCCTCATACTGCCGGGCCGCTCGCGGTTGCAGCGGGTGCGTGACCGCGCTTTTTCCTCGGGTCGGGCGCAGACGATTCGTGTTGAGGGAGAAATACTTGACCATATGCTCGTGATTGCACCTCCTGTTTTCGCGCAGCTCTATCCGCTAACTCGAGAGTCTGCGCGAGACCTGATTCAACGCGGGCAGCGGCAGGCAATGTTTGACATGGCCTATGCGGCGCGCGAGGCCGTGAGTGCGCCAGATACGCATTCGCATAGGAAGTTCGTGACCCTCATGCGCGTTTTGTCGATGTCCGTGTTGGCGGTTGTGATTTCCGCGTTGAGTTTGATGACGGACTTGACGGATATGTCTACGGGCGCACAGATTGTTGCTGTAGCGGTGTCCGGTATTTTGGGTGTTGTTGCCGGTTTGCCGTGGGATGATTTGGCAGAACTTTTCCGGCTTCGCGGATCTGCGATGACAGCTACTTTGACGATGAGTAATGAGGGGGAGCATTAATGTCGGACTGGAAACTGGAGTGGAGTGCGCCGGATTTCCCGGTTCGTGTTGACAGTAGGAGCGGCAGCACGCCCACAGGGGAACCTCAGACGCACTACCGCGTGAGCGTGGGCGAGGCCTCTTTTGCCGGCGCTGTAGCGGTTCCGGTCGCTCGTGATACGGGCCGCGTGCTTTTAGTACACCAAGAGCGCATCCGGGTTGGGCGAGAGCTGTGGGAGCTACCTCGCGGCATGGCGGAAGTTTCGGACCCTGATCCGGTTGCAACGGCTTTGCGAGAGCTACGTGAAGAAACGGGGATTAACGCTAAGGCCGGCGAGTTCTTGGGAATGGTATTTCCAGATTCTGGTTTCTTAGCGTCCGAGGTGGCTGTTGTGCTCGTAGAAGTGGCGGGCGAGGACGTGGCGAGAGATGCCTGTGATGGTGAGGTTCAGGCGCAGCGCTGGTTCTCAAAAGAGCAATTGGATGAGATGATCCGAAATGGTGAGCTGCGCGACTCGATTAGTTTGAGTGCGTTGGCGGTGGCGGCTCAGCGGGCTTAGCCGTGTAAAGGGCCTGGATTGTAAAGGCACCGGATTGCCAGAGGTAAGGTGCGTTGCTTTTCTGTGGCTGGACACTTCCTCAAAAGAAGGCAAAGTCATGACACACTGAAGGTTTGCCTACCGCTCCTGCTTCGTCGTTTCAAACGCTTTACCCGAATAATCCGGATCCTAACCAGCCGGATACCGAAGTTTTGCGCCAGTTAGCGTCCCGCCTGTCCGGGCAGGTTCGCGGCGAACTCGATTTCACTACGACGGCGCGGGCCCTATATTCGACGGACGCCGGCAATTACCGTGTGGTTCCTAGCGTAGTTTTTGCCCCGGTAGATAAGGCGGAGGCCATCCTGGCTATCAACACTGCGCGGGATCTGGGCATGCCGATTACGCCTCGCGGATCGGGTACGTCGTGCGCGGGTAATGCGATTGGTCCAGGCCTCGTGATCGATTTCTTGCGTCATATGAATCGCGTTATCTCGGTTGATCCGCAAAAGAAGACGGCGATTGTGCAGCCGGGCTGCATTGAGGCAACACACCACCGCAGGATCTTTGTTGTGGTTTAACTTGGATTACAACTGGGCAGCTCGATACTGCACGCGAAAAAATCACCACGCTTGTCGAGTAGCTAACCCCGTTTGCGCTTGCCGGCATCCCGATCGTTGGGGTGGAGCCGTCTTGCACTGCGGTACTTCGCGATGATGCTTTGGATCTGAACATTCCTGCAGAGGTGGAGACCGTGAGCTCAGCTGTTTACACGCTGGCAGAACTCCTCACGGCGCCGGCGCCTATCGGACCCGATTCAACGGATTGGATGCCTAACTTGACGGGTAAAGAGGTGGTGGCCCAGCCTCACTGTCACCACTATTCGGTGATGGGATGGGACGCGGACGAGACCCTGTTAAACCGCGCGGGTGCCAAGCTGATCAAGCTCTCTGGTTGTTGCGGTCTGGCTGGAAACTTTGGAATGGAGGCGGGCCACTATGAGACCTCGGTGAAGGTAGCGCAACAGTCTTTGCTCCCCACTCTCGCCCAGCACCCGGATGCGATTTATTTGGCCGACGGATTTTCTTGCCGCACCCAGGCAGGGCAGTTGGCGGGGCGCGGCGGAGTGCACCTCGCCTCTCTAATCAAACAAAACCAAAACGGTCCAGGGACCAGCTCGTGATGTCTGCAAGCTAAGAAATGAGGTGTCCACTTAGACGCCCATTTTGATACAACGCTTGGCTTGGCTGGGTAGCGGATCGGGATGGGTGTTTTGCTTGTTGGAGTGGCAAGGTAGTTCGATCGGTTGTTGGCTATGTGAGGGTGATGGTTCCTTTCGTGCCGTCGACGGTTACGATTTGCCCATCGGTGAGTGTGCTGGTGGCGTTTTGGGTACCCATCACAGCGGGGATGGCGTATTCGCGAGCGACGATAGCGGCATGGGATAACTGTCCGCCAGTATCTGCAACCACCGCACAAGCCAGACTAAACAGTGGTGTCCAGGTGGGGTCAGTGTACTGGCAAATCAGTACGTCGCCGGGCTGAAGCCGGTAGAAATCCGCTGTTGAGGTAATGATTCGGGCTGGCCCCGATGCTCGCCCAGGCGATCCGGGAGTGCCAGTGAGCGTGGCTTCACCTTCGAGCCTGGTAGGAGCTGCGTTTCCCCACCATCTTGCGGCAGCTTCGGGTCGGTGTCGGTGCCGCAGCGCTATGAGTTTTTGCACGTGTTCGATCGTTAGCTCCTGATTTAGGGCGGCGGTGACCTCTGCGAAGGTCAGTAGCTTGATGTCTGAAGCTTGGTTAAGGTAGCCGTTCTTGTACATGCGATTGGCGAGTATGTCCATGAGCACTCGGGCTTGAACGTAGGCTTCCTCGATCATGTAAAGGGAAGCTTCGCGGGCGATGTGCCCGGCTCGCCAACGTTGCACCATGAGTTTAAACTTGCTGCGGGTGAACCGTGGTAGGCGTTTGGTAATCGATGCGATGAGATCGTCATGACTGGGCGGGTTATGCTCAGGGACGCTCTGGCGTCGAATCGCGGCCAGCGTGTGGCTGAGTTGCTCGAGGTTTTCGCGCCAGGAACGTTGCGAGAATGGCAGGTACATCTTAGAGGTGTTCGCTCCGTAGGAATCTAAGAACTGCGTGATCTCGGCACAAGTGGACTCTGATTCAGGTGACAAGGCGGCTAGTCGTTGTAGTTCGCGGTTGATTACAGTGGTCGTATAGTCGAGTTGACCGAGAAGATCGTACGGGGTCAGGTCTGCGCGTCGGGCAAGTTTCAGCATGGCTTTGAGCCGGATGGAAAGCAGCATCGCTGGGCCGAGGTAGTCAAGGAATCTAGTGCGCGCAATATCATCCACCAGAGCCAAAGTTCGGTCGAGGGCATCGATAATCGTGGTGTGGGGTGCATCATCCGCCGGAATACCGATAGCTGTGAGCCGCTTGCGAAACTCTTGTTCCACCGTAGGCCAGTCATCGGGGTCGGGTGAGGGGTAATTCAATAGCCGTAGCAGTTTTGGGCTGAAGCGCACCTGGGGGTAGGCGACGGTGATGGTGCCGTCGTCACTCATCTCGATCAGTTCAGTGATCGGGGTGGAGTACACCCCAATCTGGGCCATGCCGAATTGCAGCTGGCGGTGCACCCTGGTAATGGCAAGCAGGTCGAGAGGGTATGGGCCGGGATAATGCTCAACTAGGTCTTGGTGAAATATCCGCGCCAGCCGGGAGGGCTTACGACCCGGTTTCTCCGCAGTACTACTGGTGTCAGTCTTGGCTGGGATGGTGGTGATTGGTCTGGCTTGCAGCAGCCACAGCTGGTCGTCGTATGCCCACTCGACATCCATCGGCATAGCGAAATACTCATGCACCTCTCGACCCACGGCTGCGAGTTCACGTACTTGGTCATCGGTGAGGCAGCGTTTGCCTACCTCATTGGGGGTTTCGGTGCGTATCGTCTGGCTGCCGCTGCGGTCGAGGCGGGATTGTTTCGCCCCTACCTGCACGCTGATGTGGTTGCCGCTGACGCGGTAGTCATCCGGTGTGACCGCACCAGCAACCACGCTTTCACCTAAACCCCACGATGCGTTGATCACCGTTTCCTCCGCACCACTGATGGGATCAACAGTGAAAAGCACCCCGGCAGTGGTAGCGTCAATGAGGCGTTGGACGATGACCGCTATCGCTACCTCGGTGTGGTCGATGTTGTGGCGTTGGCGGTAGTTGACTGCCCGATTAGTCCACAGTGACGCCCAGCACGAGCGCACAGCCGCACAGACCGCATCTACCCCCACGACGCCGAGGAAAGTGTCTTGCTGGCCAGCAAACGACGCCTCCGGCAGGTCTTCAGCAGTAGCCGATGAACGCACCGCCACCGCCACATCCCCACCCCACGCAGCAAGATATTCCCGGATCGGAGCCACGACCTGTTCAGGAAGAGCCTGGGCTTCAACCGCATCCCGCACCGCGCCAGCGCCCCCACGTGCCAGTAAATCGGCAAGATCGAGATTAGCTACCGCCTGCCGGTAGACCTCAGCCGAGATAACGAACCCATCGGGCACCGGGAACCCCGCTTCAACCAGACGCCCCAGCCCCACGGCCTTGCCACCACCGGTGGCCAAAGTGGCCTCACGCAGCGAAATGATCATGATGAACTCCTTGCTACTACCAGCCCACCCGCAGTGAGCAGGAGGGCAAGAATGACCATGCATAGTGATGCTGTTCCCAACGAAAACCTGGTGCACACCCCGAAGGCGGGTACGAGAACAGCTGCCCCAGCGTGTCGACCTAACTGCACCCATGACGATGTTGTTGCCACCTGATCTGGTGGAGCCACCGCCTGGGTGGCAGACAAGATCATCGGCAAACTCCCCGCGCAACCCCCACAGATCAGCGCCACCCCCAGACTCAACGCCACCACCGAGTTAGCACCAAGAACCCCCACCCCACTTGCGGCCACCGCGAAAGACACAATCAAACCCCACCGAGACTGTGAGAACATCCCACCAGTCAGGCTACCCACCGCCGCCGCGAGAAAACACGGCACCAACCACAATCCCATACCGGCCGAGTCGATGCCATGAAGACGATCCAACTCCCACGGCAGATACGTCACCGCCACCGCGATCAGCCCACCAGCAATAGCCGATAACACAAAAAACCTGGTTAACACACCAGCTGACACTCTCGGCACCACCGCCGATAGCCGCCAACGGTGGCTACCGTGAGCGGCAGGAGTACTGCGAGGTGTGCGGGGAATAAGAACCAGGGCTAATGCCACACCACACACCGCCACCGGGACCACAGCGAGCAGGCCGAAACGCCAGCCTGGCCCAGCAGCAAAATAGCTTCCAAGAAGTGGACCAGCTACTTGAGCAACTACCTGAACCAAGCCGAGCACACCAAAGACCCTGCCCCGCTCACCCTCGGGCATCCCACCTACCACCAACAGCGCAGCCGGCACCACCACACCAGCACCCATGCCTTGCAAGAGGCGACCCAGCAGAAAAACCAGCATCGACGAAGCTAGGCCGGCAAACACAGTCCCGACGACGTAAATAGCGAGACCACAGGCATAACTTCTACGGGCACCCCACCGGTCAGCCAAGGGAGCACCCACCACTAAAAAGACCAAAGAGAAAACGAAATACGTGCCATTAACCCAGGAATAGAACCCAGGCGCAGCAAAATCACTCACAATCCGTGGCGTCATCACCGCCACCATCGCGTGCATCAACCCAGAACACGCCATCCCCACCGCAGCAGGAATCAACGCGGCATGAGGGCACGCGCGCAGCACCATCACCGACGAATCCCGGTAAGCAATAGATCCAATTGCGCATCAAAAACCTCGCCCAAGCCAGGCGATTCAGGCTCCAACGCCCACAGCGCAACCGAAGAAAAATAACACGCCGCAAGCCCGTGTGTAATCTGCTGCACAGGCACATCACGCCACTGCCCAGAAGCCACACCACGCTGCGCGCACTCAGCGAAAAACTCAAACAGTCGCCCCCGCTCAGCACTAGCAGCAACCTTACCCACCGAACGCAACCGCGCCAACACCATCATGCGAGCAATAACCTCGTTATCACCAAACCACTCGGCAGCTGCCGCAAAGCTGGCACGCACCTGCTCATCAGCAGGCAACGACGGGTCATCTGCGCCCAGCATCATCTCGAGCACATGCTCACTCAGAAACGAAAACACGCCTTCCTTCGTCGGGAAATGCGTGAAAAACGTTCCCTTGCCAATATCGGCCGCTTCGGTGATCTGATCGACAGTAGTGGCATCAAAACCCTGCGACTCAAACAACTCAACAGCAACCTCAACAATCCGCTGCCGCGTCGCGACCCGCCTGCGCTGAACCCGTGGACGATCAACCATAAAAATAGAGTAACACTAAACATGACCACAGTCATATTAGGTGGCAGTGCGGGCCCGGCACCCACACCGCACCCCAGTGCACCCGCCGCAGCCGTTGTGCAACCAAGAAGCACCTGCTGCACCCAAAACCAGCTTTTTATCAAAATGAACGTCTAAACATCATGTTTTCAAGGTAATCAGCCTCATCCCCGAGTTCTTCTCTTGGGATTATATGGTCAGCCTGAAGATCCAATCGAGTACCGCAGTCCTGGCATCGACCTGTCTGACTGTTGTGCCACTCGTAAACCGCTTTCATTGTCTGACGGGGCGGGTAATGAGCCTGGAATGTCTTCTTGGACGCTATGGAGGTTCCGACCTGGGACGGATTCAAGGGGAGCAAACAAGCAATTTTTGGAGCAAAAAGGCAAAACAAAACCTGCTGGCGCGAAATTGTATCAACACCAGCAGGCAGTTAGTGGAGATGGGGGGAATCGAACCCCCGTCCGACAGCCGCCCCCGAGGTCTTCTCCGGGTGCAGTTTGCCAAAAGATTTTCGACCCGCCTCTACTGACAAACCAGATGAGGCAAGCTTAGTCAGCTAAGTGTTGACGACCGCCCACTGACAAGGCGCCCATCCAGTGGCTCCCGAAACGACGCCAGGATCCGGGCTGGGAGCATCACCCGGGCTGACGGACTAAAGGCTCTCAAGCCGCAATATCAGGCGGCGAGAACGTAGTCGGTGCGATTCTGTTCGGCACCTATTGGTTTGCACGCATCGTTGACGAGATGAGCATGCGTCCTCGACCCGCTTCCCCTCGATTGACGACCACCGTCGAAACCGATCATCCCCTATGTAATTCACAAACCCGTCGCTGTGCCACTTTCGCAGCGTCACCAGCGCCGGACATCAAAGTATAGCGAGCAGTCGGTACACTTTCAATATCCAGTTGAAACCAGCAAGGCCGGCCACCCTCGTCAGTGACGAGCCTGCTTCACGTAGCGCCGCATCGCACGCTCCGCCTCACGCTTATCCTGAGCCTCGCGCAACGCCTGACGCTTGTCCCACTCCTGCTTGCCCTGGGCAAGCGCAATCTCAACCTTGACGCGCCCGCGCACAAAATACAGTTCCAACGGCACAATCGTCATACCTTTGGCCTGGCTGCGCTGTTCCAGACGTGCAATCTCATCACGATGCAGCAGGAGCTTGCGCTTACGGTTCGGCGTGTGATTGTTCCAGGAACCCTGCGAATACATGGGAATATTCGCCTGATAGAGCCACGCTTCCCCATCGCGCGCTTCCACCCACGCATCAACCAGCGACGCGCGTCCCATCCGCAGCGCCTTGACCTCGGTCCCGGACAGGACAAGACCGGCCTCAAACGACTCATCTATCGAATAGTCATGCAGCGCCTTCTTGTTGCGTGCAATCATCTTCTTCGCGTCAGAATCTTCCTTGCGCTTCTGCGCCTCGCTCAGTTTCGGTTTCTTCCAGTCCTTCGGCATGTCCCCTCCTCCCAGGATTGACGAGGGTACCCTCCAGCACCGCTCACTCAGCAGCCACCCATTCTACAGGAAATCGGTCGGATCAACGTCCACACCGTCCTGCATCAACGACAGGTGCAGGTGGCATCCGGTCGCATACCCCGTCGCACCGGTATATCCCACAACGGTCGAACGGTCCACGTGAGCACCCACCGGCACAGCGAAACTCGACAGGTGCACGTGCGCAGAAACCCACGAATGACCGTTAATCATGCCGTGGTTGATGTACAGCACGTTGCCGCCGGCCGTCTCCTGCTGAGCAGCCACCACCGTCCCCGGAGCAATCGGATACTGGGGAGAACCACACGGAGCAGCAAAGTCAGTTCCGTTGTGATACCTGTCCACACCCAGAATCGGGTGGTGACGCCACCCAAAGGGAGAAGTGATCTGCAGCGGAATATGCAGCGGAGAGGTGAACATGGATCCAGCAGGTGCGAAGTTACCTGACGTGGCTGCCTGCTGAGCTGCTGCGGCGCGGTTAGCGGCATCGATCTCAGCAAGTTTGGCACTCATCGCGTCAAATTCTTCCTGCCACTTGGTCAACTGGCTCTGAGCCGTCTTCTTCTGGCTCTCCCATTCTTTCTTCTTCTGATCGCGATCCGACTTCATCGCCGTCAATTCGCTCAGATGCTTATCGGCTTCTTCCTTGGAGGTGCGCGCCTGCTCGGATGCCTGGCGTGCTGTCTGTTCAAGGTTTGCGATCCGCTCCGTGACAGCTTCCTGACGCTGCGCCTGGTTTTCCTGGCGAGCCTTCAACGCCAGAGCCTCATTGAGCGCACGGGTGTGCGAACGCATCAATGTGTCAGCTGCAGCTGCACGATCCCCGATTTCTCCCGTCCCCTGCGAGGTCAGAGCCAGCAGTTCAGGGCTGGACATGTCGCCGCGATACATTTCACGGGCGAGGGCACCGATCGCCTGGTTGGCTTCGTCTTGCTGCTTTTCAGCTTCATCAATTTCCCGAGCGATACGGCTCTGCTCAGCTTCAGCACTGTCGAGCTGGTCAAGCGCCAACTGGTGCTGGCGGTCAGCCGCCTCGAACGCCTGCTGCGCTGACTTCAACTGAGCTTCAGCCCCCGGGATCTGACCGTTGAGACGTTCCAGATCCACATACACCTGCGCCAGTGACGAATCAATTCCCTCAAGCTGACTGGTCAGCTCATCAATATGCTGAGCCGAGTCCGCCTGCTTGCGAGCCACCGAGTCGCGATCATCATCACCGTCAGCTGCGGGCATCAGCACTGCAGGTGATGGCGCGGCCTGCGCTGGGGCTGCCAACGCGTCGCCATCAGCGCGGCCGGCGATGCCCAGAGCACTGATAAACGCAACCGTTGTTCCCACAGCGAGGGCGGCACGGCGGCGGCGCCCTCGAACCTGACGAACCTGACTCATCGCACCCTCGCTTTAAACCTTCGTGTACTTTGCCAGCGAGAATGCCGACGCGACTACCGCCAGCAGCAGCGCTGCCACAACCAGCACCGGAGTCATAATCCACACTTCGCGCATGCCGACAAAGCTTGTCCACTTGAACGCCGGAGCGATCCACCCGCCGATCACAAACTTCACACCCAGGAAGAGCGACCCGACAGCGAGCAGCGCGCCAGTCAGAGCGGCCAGAGCACCCTCAATCATGAAGGGAGCCTGAATGAACAGCGAGGACGCACCGACAAGTCGCATAATCGACGTCTCACGTTCCCTGCTCATCGCGGACAGGCGGATCGTCGTTGTGATCAGCAAGATGGCCGCCACAATCATGACGCCGGCCAGCCCCAGTGACATCAGCTTGGCTTTGTCGATCACGGAGAAGAGCGGCTCCACAATTTCGCGCTGATCCTTGACCTGCGCCACGCCGGGAGTGCCGGAGAATTCTTCCTTGATGATCGAATACTGCTGTGGGTCAACCAGGCGCACGCGGAACGAAATCGGCATCATGTCCACCGTGGTCCACTGCGTAATCGGGTTCTCCCCCATGATTTTCTGGAAGTTCTCGAACGCTTCTTCCTTCGATTCTTCGTACACGTCCTTGATCAGTGGGGCCAGCTCACCGGACGTCAGCTTGGTACGCACCGCGTCAATCTGGTCGCCGGTGGCTTCCTCGGCGTTACACGAGGGGATCTCATCGCCCTGTGCGCACATGTAGATCGACACTTCGATCTTGTCGTACCAGTCGGACTTCATGCGGTTGACCTGCATCTGCGCCAGGCCGGCCACGCCGACGAACAGCAGTGACACGAAGGTGACGATGATGACGGCCACCGACATCGCGCGATTACGGGTCAGGCCTTTGCCGACCTCGGAAAAGATAAAGCGTAGTTTCATCCCTCGATCACCTTGCTGCTCCATAGACACCACGGGACTGATCGCGCACCACTGTGCCGTCCTGAAGCTCGATGACGCGTTTACGCATCTGGTTGACGATGTCGGCGTCGTGCGTGGCCATCACAACAGTGGTGCCGTTGCGGTTAATGCGGTCAAGCAGGCGCATGATGCCCAGCGACGTATCCGGGTCAAGGTTGCCGGTCGGCTCGTCAGCCAGCAACAGGGACGGCCGATTTACCATTGCGCGCGCGATCGCCACGCGCTGTTCCTCACCGCCGGACAGTTCGTGAGGCAGGCGTTTTTCCTTACCGGACAGTCCCACCAGTTCCAGCACGTCCGGTACAGCCGTCTGGATCGCGTGCTTGGGTTTTCCGATGACCTGCATGGCCAGGGCGACGTTCTCATACACGGTCTTTGATTCGAGCAGCCGGAAGTCCTGGAAGACCGTTCCAATCTGGCGGCGCAGTTTCGGCACGGCCCAGCGTGTCAGTTCACCAACATCGTGCCCCAAAACCCACACATGCCCCGAAGTGGCGATATTTTCTCGCATCACCAGCTGCAGGAACGTCGATTTGCCGGAACCTGATTTGCCCACCAGGAAGACAAATTCTTCGCGCTCAACCTCAAGGGACACATCGTCGAGGGCGGGGCGCGCACCCGGCTTGTACACCATGGTGACGTGGTCAAATCGAATCATGAACAGAACGCCGTTTTCATCAGACAACAGATCATTGTCAGACTATGGGCATTCGCCCTCATGGCCGGCGTGCGACACGCGGACGCGCGCATTCTGCGCGCGTCACCACCTCACATCAGGCCGATTCAGCTTCGTTCTGCTGGTTCTTGCGCCAGCGGATCCCTGCGTTAATGAAATCGTCAATACCGCCGTCGAACACGTCCTGCGGGTTCCCTGATTCGAACTCGGTGCGCAGATCCTTGACCATCTGATAGGGCTGCAGGACATAGGAGCGCATCTGGTCACCCCACGAGGCTTTCACGTCGCCAGCCAGTTCCTTCTTCTTGGCCTGCTCTTCCTCGTGACGCAACACCAGCAGACGTGACTGCAACACACGCAGGGCTGCCGCGCGGTTCTGGATCTGAGACTTCTCATCCTGCATCGACACAACAATGCCGGTCGGCACGTGGGTCATACGGACAGCCGAATCCGTCGTGTTCACGGACTGGCCACCAGGCCCCGACGAGCGGAAGACGTCAACTTTCAGATCCGACTCAGGAATATCAATGTGGTCCGTTGACTCAATCAGCGGGATCACCTCGACGGCGGCAAAAGATGTCTGGCGTCGGCCCTGATTGTCGAACGGGCTGATGCGCACGAGACGGTGCGTACCGGCCTCCACTGACAAGGTGCCATACGCGTAGGGTGCCTGCACCTCGAAGGTAGCGGACTTAATTCCGGCTTCTTCCGCGTACGAGGTATCCATCACTTTAGTGGGATAGCCGTGGCGCTCCGCCCAGCGCAGGTACATCCGCATGAGGATTTCGGCAAAGTCGGCGGCATCCACACCGCCGGCACCTGAACGAATGGTGACCACGGCGTTGCGCTCGTCGTATTCACCATCCAGCAATGTGCGGATTTCCAACGATGACAGGTCATCACGGATTGCCTGGAGATCATTTTCCGCTTCATCCAGCAGATCGCCCGACTCATCGGAATCTTCACCTGCCAGCTCCACCATCGCTTCGAGGTCGTCAATACGCTCTTCCATGGTGGTGAGGCGTTCGAGTTCATTTTGCGCATGCGACAGTGCAGTGGTCACTTCCTGCGCATGTTCCACGTCATCCCACAGGTCAGGTGCGGCCGCCTGCCTGGACAAGTCAGCAATCGTGGATCGCAGCTTATCCGGCTGGGAGACAGCCAGAATATTCTCCATAGTGGTGCGCAGTGCTGGTATTTCTTCAGAAAACTCGATGGTCACCCTCCCACTGTAAACGATCGAGGGCAGCGATCAGGACTCCCCTGCTGTTATACATCTGACCCACCGCCGATAAGCGGCCGACCGTGCGATGCCTCAACGTTTCATGTCACACCAACGTTTATTTGACCACTTCTTTACTTTGCGGCGCGTGGCAGGATGTCGCCCGATTCTTCAACGACGACCAGAAAACCGCATGATGGCGCGACTCCCTCGTTCATCGCATAAGAAAACCCCTACCCACACGCACGGCACATCAGGGGTAGAGGAAGTCTATATTGTGCACCCTCGGCACCGATATGGGAATACCTTGAAGTAAAAATAACCAAATAATGGAAAGGTAGTCGGCAAAGTCTTCCGCGTCTGCCACAATTTTTCCATGACCGATTTAGATCTTTCTCGCTTGAGTGATTCCCTGCAGTCACAGTTCCACGCGCTCCAGGAGCGCAACCCGTCAGAGCCGGAGTTCCTGCAAGCCGTTTACGAAGTGTTCCTGTCACTGGGACGCCTCGAAGGCAGCCGTCCTGACGATGATCGTTACTCCATCATCACGCGCCTGTGCGAACCTGAACGCCAGATCATGTTCCGCGTTCCGTGGGTAGATGATGACAACAACGTGCGCGTCAATCGCGGCTACCGCGTTGAGTTCAACTCGGCGCTTGGCCCCTACAAGGGTGGCCTGCGTTTCCACCCCTCCGTCAACCTGTCGATCATCAAGTTCCTCGGCTTCGAGCAGATCTTCAAGAACTCTCTGACCGGCCTGGGAATCGGCGGCGGCAAGGGCGGTTCCGACTTCGACCCCAAAGGCAAGTCAGACGGCGAAATCATGCGTTTCTGCCAGTCCTTCATGACTGAGCTGTACCGCCACATCGGTGAAAACACCGACGTTCCCGCAGGCGACATTGGCGTGGGCGGGCGCGAAATCGGCTACCTGTTCGGACAGTACAAGCGCATCACGAACCGTTACGACGCGGGCGTGCTGACCGGCAAGGGCATCACCTGGGGAGGCTCCGAGGTGCGCACCGAAGCAACGGGTTACGGCCTGGTGTACTTCACTGACGAGATGTTCAAGGCGCAGGGCGAATCCCTCGACTCCAAGCGCGTGACGGTGTCCGGTTCCGGGAACGTCGCACTGTATGCCATCCAGAAGGCGCAACAGCTTGGCGCTCACGTGGTAACCGCTTCCGATTCGTCCGGTTACGTGCTGGACGAGGACGGCATCGACTTCGAACTGCTCCAACAGATCAAAGAGGTCGAGCGCGGTCGCATCAAGGAGTATGCCGATCAGCGTCCTTCCGCAAAGTTCGTTGAAGGTGCAAAGCCGTGGGAGGTCGCCTGTGATGTGGCACTTCCGTGCGCGACGCAAAACGAATTGGACGAGGCGAACGCACGCCAGCTCATTGACAACGGTGTGTGTCTTGTTGCTGAGGGTGCGAACATGCCGACCACACCGGAAGCAACCGACCTGTTCCACGACAACCACGTCCTGTTTGCTCCTGGTAAGGCGTCGAACGCCGGTGGCGTGGCGACCTCGGCTCTGGAGATGGAGCAGAACGCTGCTCGTCATCCATGGACCTTTGAGCATGCCGACAACCGTCTCCACGAGATCATGGCGACCATTCACGACAACTGCTTGAGCGCTGCCAATGAGTACGGCGCGGAAGCTGATTACCAGACTGGCGCGAACTTGGCTGGCTACCTGAAGGTGGCTGACGCCATGCTGGCGATGGGTGTCATCTGATTGACTCATCACGAGTAATCTGACAGGCGCCGCAGCGGATACCACTGCTGCGGCGCCTGTATGTTCAGACCGTGCGCGCCGATGAGGACTGCGTCATGGTGGGCGCGGCAACGCCTTGCAGAACGGGCGGCAGCAACGGCAATGTGGCCTGAGTGCGCACAGTGACCTGAATGACGTTTTCTCCGACCGTCAGATCCGTTATGTCTACGCCCTGCCCCACTGCGCATGTGGTCGTTAACAGGCGCTCCAGGGTTCTGAAGGCTTCCTGCCTCGCCCCGCTTTCAGATGGCGCTGCGAGTTCGGCGCCACCTTCGCCGTAGTAGTTCTCCGCAGACAGTACTGCTGCGCCTGCTGCAGAGATTCGATCAGCGCAGCTCAGGAGCGCACGTTGTTGAAGGTGAACGGACGTGATAACCACGCCGACTGCTACGGCCAGCAACGCCACTGTGACCAGCCCGATGAGCAAAACAGTGATCCGGCCGTCCTCGCTGTGCGGCTGATGCGCAGCGCTCCGGTATCGGTTCCTATTCAATGCGCACCCCCTCGATGACTGCCTGCGTCGTCGAGGAGACGGGGAAAACTCCGCGAGCGCCGATCCACGATGGGATCAAGGGCAGCGGAACAGTTGTGGAGACCGTGACCGTCAGAAGGGCGCCGCTGGTGGAACATGACGGGTCGCAGCGCGTCGTGACTGATTCTGGAGCGGGCAGCCCAAAATCTGCGAAGGTGACGTGCGCCTGCTGTGATGCAAATTCAGTGCGCTGCGGATCCGCCGACAGGAGCCGTGCGGCTTCACGGGAGGCTGATTCACTTGCGAACGCTGCCGCCTGCACTGATGCAAGGGTGACAACGATGTACAGCGCGGGGATGACCAGCACAACCATCATCATGATGAATTCGACGATGGCGTTCCCGTCTTCACGTATGTCTCGCGCGGCCCTGGTGTCCCTCACGGTTCGGTTCCTTCTGCCTGGGCGGTCGGCTCACCGTCTTCCACCAGTGAGCGTCCGTGCACGGTGAGCCAGTTGGGTGGGCCCCACGTGAGGAACACAGGCATCGTTGTACGTACTGTCACGACGAGGGCGTCCTGCCCCTGCCACTGGTGGTGGGATGTCGAAATGTCACGGGGACGTCCCTGCCCCAAAGAATCATCGAGCAGGTCGCCGGTTCGCTGGATGGCATCTGCGTCGACCGCGCCAACCAGGGCTCCTCGGCGTGCTCCCTCACTGGCGGCAGAGATCGCCAGGTTACGAGTGTGCAGGGCGAACGCGGTTTGCAGGATGATCAGGAAGACGATGACGACCAGTGTCTGCATCATGGCGTATGCAACCACCTCTGAGCCTTCTTCGCTCCAATGCGTCCGCTCCTGCGTTGTCATGGTGGCCTTACCCGAAGTTGACGGAAGACAATGCCTGTTCCAGCATGTTTTGCAGTTGCGGACCGGCGATCGCCCATATTCCGATGACGAGGGCGACGGTCATGAGCGTGATGAGGACCCATCCGGGGACGTCGCCGCGTTCCCCCTCGTCAGGCTGTGTCGGCAGGTGGATGAACCTGCCTGTCAGTGTTGCGATCCATAGGAAGAAGGTGTGCATCGGGTTTCTCTCTTTTCTGTCGGTGCGGTGGTGGTGTGGTATTGGGATATGCATGTCACGGTCCGATCTGGAGGGCAAGCAGCCCGGGGTACAGTGCGAACAGGACAGTGATGGGCAGGATCAGGAAGACGATCGGGAACAGCATGGCGATCTCTTTCCTGCCACCTTGTTCCATGAGTCGTTGCCGAGTTACTTCGCGGATGTCGCGCGCCTGGTCGTGCAGGGTCTGAGCCAGTGGCGCTCCGCGTTCGATGGCGGTAACAAGGGTCTGACACAGTCGTGACAAGTTGGGTGAATCATTGCGGGCGGCAAGGTCGGTCAGTGCCCGCGTGGTGGCACGGCCCATCCGTATCTGAGTGACCGTGTGGTTCAGTTCGCGGGCCAAGTGTGACTGGGAGATTCCCGCCACACGCGACAAGGCTGCCGGCACCGATTCACCGGCACCGATTGCCAGTGCGAGCAGCTCAGAGGCGTCAGGGACACTACTGTCCAGTTGACGCTGTCGATGCCTGGCCTGCACACTCAGGAGCTGGTCCCACAGTGCGGCCCCCGTCAATGCACCCACCGCCAGAGCACATATGAGTGACATGATTCCTGCAGGGGTGCGGTGAATCAGCGGGATGATCGCAACTGCGGCCAGGAGCATCAGGCAGGTTGCCGCAATGAACTGGTGCAGGCGAAAAGTGGCGAGCTCCCTGCCCGAGCCGAGCAGTTCCAGGCGGCGAACAACGCTGGTGGATGTGGAGCCAATTGCGTCCATTACGCGTGCGAGCCACTGCGCCGCCAGTGAACGTACCCGACTGCCCGGCATATCGGAAGGCCACGTGGTGTCCGAGCGCTGGCTCCACACGCGCACGGCGAGCAGATTGTTGCGGGCACGGATGGCAATCGCCAGCTGCCATATTCCAATACCCAGAGTCATCCCTATCGCGACAGCCGCCCACGTCATCCCATTCATCGCAGGGTCCGCCGTTCCGTTTCCAGTTTGCCGATCTGCTTCATTACGAAGTACGCGACGACCGAGACCAGTGCCCCCACACTGAGGATCACCACGCCTTGTGGAGTGGAAAACGCGCTGGCGGCCTGGGCCTGTGCGGAGATCAACACCAGCACGATCCACGGGGCTGCCACTCCCAGCCTGGCTGCGTTAACTGTCCATGACTGCCGCGCTTCGAGTTCTCCGCGGATGCGTGCATCTTCACGCAGCATGACTCCCAGGTCTCGCAGCAGGACCGCCAGATCTGATCCGCCGACATCGCGTGCCAGGCGTAACGCTTCGATAATGCGGTCTGCCACCGGGTCGGCGAGCCGGTTTTTCAGTCCCGTCAGCGCATGGTCGAATCTGCCGTCAGCGCGGTACTCCGTACTGAACGTGAGGAAATAGGGACGCAAGACTCGCGGTCCGCGCTCACCGCAGTCGATGAGCAGTTCGGGCAGGGAAGCACCCGATCGGATACCTGCCACCAGTTGATCCACCACATCAGGCCACGCCACTCGAGTCTGCCTGGTCACGCGCGCAGCGCGACCCACGATCACCATGGTGGGAACGGGTGCGATCATCAGTGCGACCACGATGGCCACGGTCCATGTGCGTGTGTAGGCCAGCACGCCCAGGAAGACACCACTCATAATCGCCAGCGTGACCAGGACGTGCGTACTGCGGGTCAGGGAGGAAATTCCGGACCTGATCAGTGTGTCGTTCCACGCCTGCCACCAGTTCGGTGACCACCTCGGCAATCGGGGTGTGCCGACGAAGGCCAGGAGGATGCAGTTCACACCGATCCCCAGGACGATTCCGATCAGTGTGGCGCTCATGACGGCCCACCCGTCAGCAGGGCACTCAGATCATGGTGGGCCAGAGCGAAGCGTTCATGCGCGTCAAGTGCGCCTCGGCCTCGCACCCACGTGGCACCGTCATAGCGCCACAGGTCTGCTGATTCGATGCGCATCTCCTCGACCCGGCCGGGCACGGCGAGCACCTCGGACACAACGCGTGTGCCGTCGTGGTTGCGTTCAACGTGGCACACGATGTCAACGCTGTGCGCAAGCGTGGGGACAACGAACTGAGGGGTGACGTTTTCGCCGGCGAGCAAGGGGAGCATGGACAGTTTCGACAGTGCTTCGCGGGCCGAGTTGGCATGCACGGTCGCCATTCCTGGAACACCCGCGTTGAGTGCGAGCAGCAGGTCGAGCGCTTCTGGACCGCGCACCTCTCCGACGATGAGCGTTTCGGGGCGCATTCGCAGTGATTCACGCACCAGGTCACGCAGCGTGATTTCGCCTGTGCCTTCCATCGAGCTGGGGCGTGTCTGCATCGCAATGCAGTCGCGAGCCGGCAATGCGAGTTCGAAAACTTCTTCACAACTGATGACGCGGCGCGCGCCCGGGATTTCTCCGCATAGTGCGCGCAGGAGTGTTGTCTTTCCTGCCTGGGTGGCGCCCGACACGACGATGGATAAGCCACTGTCCACGGCGGCGGAAAGGAATTCAGCAACATAGTCGGGCAGCATGGCCACATTGACGAGGTCGCGCAGCGAGCGAGCACGTTGAATGTGTTTGCGAATGTTGACTGACCAGTGCTGGCCGGTCACGGGAGGGATCACGACGTGCAGGCGTTCCCCGCCGGCCAGCATTGCATCCACGAAGGGTGCTGACAGGTCAAGGCGCCGGCCCGAATGGTGCAGCATTCGTTCCACGAGGTCTCGCACCTGCTGGTCGGACAGGATCAATGTGGTCAGCTCGGGTTGGCCGTTTCGCGCGATGAAGATGCGCGAGGGGTCGTTGATCCACACTTCTTCAACCTCTGGATCGTCCAGATACCGCTGGAGGGGGCCAAAGCCGATAACCTCGGCCAGCAGGTTTTCTGTGTGCTCGTGGATTTCGTCGGGGGTGAGCGGCCCGAGCATCTGCGTGACGGTTTCCTCGGCCAGCTGCCGGGCGCGTTGGGTGTGCGCGAAAGGGTCGATGCCGCGGGATGCGAGTGCGCTGCGCAGCTGTGTGGCTGTATCGGGCGTGCTCGCCATCGTGCCGTTCCTTTCGCGTTGCAGTGGGCTGTCCTTGTGATTACTGTCACCGAACGTAGCAAAGTAGCATCCTGATGGGAACCCTTTCTACTGAACTGTGGATAACTTCGGGTGGGGGTTTGGGTACCGGTGAGCGTTCGGTGCGCCAGTGACCTGCAGTTTTTCCCAAACGGGGCGTGAAACACCATTAATGAAGCGGCTCGAAGTGTGGACAGGCCATGTACCGTAAGAGGGTGAGTACACCACGAACACCTCTTGAATTGGCTGCGTTGGCGACCGCGGCGGTACCCGGCCTTTCTGTTGCGGCTTTACGTGAGCCTCAATTCAGTGACGAGGTTGTCTCCATGACCGGCATTGTCGATGATCAGGGGAACCGCTGGACCGTGGTGTGTCCGCATGAAGATGTGGGCGGTGTGGATTTGAGGGCACAGTGGGCGGTCCTTGCCCGTCTGGCGTCTGCTCACGATGCGGGTGAGGTCGGTTTTGATGTGCCGCGTCCTGCTGGTATTGCCCGCACCCGCGAGGGCGTGTCGGTGATGGTGCATCAGGATCTTGCGGGCCGTTTCATGGGTGATGAGGACTTCGATCAGTCGGGTATTTTGCCGGCCTCGCTGGCCCGATCAATCGCCAGCTTGCATAACCTGCCTGTCTCAACGTATTCGGATGTGAATGTTCCGCAGTATTCGGCCTCTGAGTGCCGTGACCGCCACCGTGCTGTCCTCCAGGAAGTATTGGCAGCTGTGACGGTTCCTGCGAATCTTGTGCGCCGCTGGCGAGCTGCCTTAGATGATGACGCTTTGTGGCGTTTCCGCCCGTGCCCTGTTCACGGCGATCTGCATGTGCAGTCGGTGAAGGTCGCAGATGGGATCGTGCTGTCCATCAGTGGTTTTTCCTCTGCGCACGTGGGTGATCCGGCGATCGACGTGGCGTGGATTTTGTCTCAGGCGTCTGATGGTTTCCTTGAAACGTTCCAGTCGTCGTATTCGATGACGAGGATGGCGACGGACTTGCACCTGGTGACGCGCGCTCAGTTGCTGTCTGAATTGGCAATCGTGCGCTGGCTGTCTCACGGGCTTCATGCCGAGGACAAGGAGATCGTTCGCGACGCGTCGCAGATGTTGACGGATGTGTCGCTCGACGTGGGCGATGACCTGCTGACGGAGCATGAGCTCGCGCCTGAACCCAAGGATGAGAATGCCCCCGCGGATGAACCTGAGCCTGCCGCAGAGCCCGCCGCGCCAACCTGGACTGCTTCGCCTGAGAACGTGACGGAGCCGGTGTCGATGGACGAGGTGGAGTCCGTCATTGACCGGCATGCCGATGGTGATCCGACTCGCACTCCCCCACAGTTTTCCTGAAGCGACGCGCAGGCGCGCTCTATGCTGGCGACTGCGTGAACACTGCCTGCAACGCGGTTTCCAGGTCGTTGATCGGTGAGTCATATTCGCGCACGATTGCGTCCAGAGCTTCCCTGGAATACATGCGCTGATCTGCTGGAACGGAAGGATTACCACCCAGGTAGACGATGCGGGCATGAATGTCGTCCGGGTCTGTTCCGCTTCGCTGCGCCCATGCGGCGGTGTAGAGGCGCAACTGAGTCAGATGCGCCTGCGCGGTGAGCGCTCCGCTTGGATTGCGCGTCGGGGCGCGACCTGTTTTCCAGTCGATGATCACTGTCCGGCCGTCGGCATCCTCGAACACAGCGTCGAAGCGGCCGGGAATACTCAAGGAGCCGATCCGCACCGAAAAGGGTTCTTCTACCGCGATCGGCTTTCCTGTATTGACAATGGGGAGGGTGTTGAAAATGCCTTTCATTGCGTCAAAGCGCCTGTGTTGCGCCGAGCTAAGCGTTTCTTCGCCGGGAATGTGCTCATCCCACAGTTCACCTGAGACCATGCGCAGCTGGCGTTCGACCCATGAGTGGAACAGTGTCCCCAGGGTCGCGGCGTCGCTGGGTTCGCGCGGTATGGGCCGACGCAAGTCGCGCGCATACTCATCTGGACTGCTCAGCAGTCGTGTCACCGAGGTTGCCGGAATGCGGCTCAGTGGCACAACAAGCGCATCGTCGTGTTTGCGCAGCAGATGCTCGTCGAGAAGGACGCGCGTATCGGCGGCCAGCGGGTGCGGGGTGCGCGCCAGATGCGTGTCACCATCGGTCGCCTCACCGCTATGCCGTGTCATCGCATCCTGCACTGCGTGAGCCACCTGCGTCATGCGTTGGCGCGATACGTCAGGAGGTGCCGGAAAGAGCGGTGAGTCTTGCGCGGCCAGGAGCTGTGCGACTTCTTCAGGTTCAGGTTGAGGCGCGATCGCACGTTCAGGGTCAGCAGCCGTCAGCCCAGCTTCAAGTGGTTCCATCAGATAGCGCGAGGGAAAGTGCAATTTCGCTGACGATGCCACCCATGCACCGGTCAGCAGCATGTGATGGCGTGCCCTGGTCAATGCGACGTATGCGAGACGGCGCTCTTCGCGCTCCGTCTGGCAGCCCATTTCAGGCCGATAGGTCTGCGAAATCCAGTTGTTGAACGCTGACTGAGGTGTTCGCCCCTCCCCTTCACCGATCGTCAAGGCCGGTAGGTAGTCGGCATCGCCTCGCAACGGGTAGGGAATCTCGCTGCTTCGCTCCAACCATCCGCTCGCTCCGGGCGGGTCATCGCGCCACGTCACTGAGTTCGAGCGGTGAGAAGGGAAAATCCCATCCCCCAGTCCGTAGACAACCACACTGTCCCATTCCAGACCTTTCGCCCCGTGGATGGTGAGAATCTGCACCGCATCGGGATCCGGGTCGGTGTGCGGCCCGGCAAGGCCACGTTCTTCCTGTTCGGCCACATCCAGCCACGCAAGGAATGCGCGCATCGACGGATCAGGGGCATCTTTCTCAAAGTTTCGGGCCACATCCACGAACGTATCCAGCGCTTCGCGTCCGTCGTTGGGCATGGGGTCGGCAATAGCATCGGTTGCCACTCCCAGTATCGAGATGGCACGTTCCACCTGATCTGTCACCGGATGCCCGGACCATTCACGGATGGCACGCAGTTTGCTGGACAGGACCTCGACGCGCGCCACTGCTGCTGCAGAGATCGCAGGAGAAGCATCATCGCCGCGCCAGTGCACGGGCGGAGGCGTATCGAGAGCGTCGAGAAGGTAGGTCAGGGGATGGTCTCCCGGCGTACGCGTATTTCGTGCCCTGGCCCACTTGCCGAGCACCTGCAGATCCGAGGCTCCCAGGTCGAGGTTCGTCACCAGCCGCAGTGCTGCAGGCGAATCGCTCACGTCAACACTCAATCGCAATGCTGCCCGCACATCTGCGACCGCAGGTTGTTGAAGCAGTCCTCCTAAACCAATTACCTGGGTAGGAATGTCATGTGCTCGAAGTGTTTTTTCCACTGCAATAAAATCGGAGGTTCGCCTGCACAGCACCGCCGCGCTTGACCATCTGGAGCCTCGGCGCTGGCGGTGCTTCACGAGGAAGCGGGCCGCTGTTTCGGCCTGGTCCTGGGTGCTGGTCTCGAAGGCGACGTCCACAACTCCGTCATGGGCGCGCTCGCGCGCAGCCTGAACCGCCTGTTCGAGGCGCTGCTGTTCAGCAACGGGAGCCGCTTCGCGTCGCGCGCGCTCCAAGTCAGCAGTCAGTGTTTGTTCGAGCGTTTTGAGCTGCGGTATGTCGGAATCCTCACGCAGCGGCCTGGACACGTGGTTGGCGACATCGAGAATCATGCGGTCGTTTCGGAACGCTGTCGAGAGGTACTGTGTTTGCTCGACGTGAGGCGTATCCGAACAGAAGCGGTCCAGGAATGATTTCAGCGATCCGGCTGAGGCACCACGCCACGAGTAGATGGACTGGTTGGGATCCCCTACCGCTGTCACTGGGTGATCGTGGAACAGTGCCGCCAGAAACTTCATCTGGATGACGGAGGTGTCCTGAAATTCGTCCAGAAACACGGCGTGATAGTCGGCTCTCAATTGGTCGCGCACAGCGGGCGCGCTGTGGGCGAGCCGGTTGGCCAAGATCAGCAGGTCGGAAAAGTCGACGACTCGTTCACTGCGTTTGCGTTCAGAGAAGGCGTCGATCAGGTCAAGGAGGCGCAGCCGCAGGTCGTTGGTGTCCACCATGCTCTTGAGTACGCCGGTCGGCTTGCCAATTTCCCGCAGCGCCGTTCCGAATTCGTCGAGGAATACGCGCATCTCATCAATGCTCATTGCGTGTTCAGCGATTTGGCCGGCAAGACCCAGTGCGCTGTCCACAAGGCTGGATACGCTCTTGTCGCTTCCCAGATCGTGTGGCCACATCTCAACGATGTCGGTCATCATCTGGACTGCGCCTGCCTGTCCGATCAGACGCTGGTTCGGGTCGATACCCAGACGCATCCCGTGGTCGTGGACGATTTGCTGTGCGAAGGAGTGGTATGTCATACATACCGGATCCTCAGTGGTGATGATGCCGTCGCAGTGCTGGCTCAGTGTGCTCAGGCGCGCTCGAAGCCGCTGACCGAGTTCAGCGGCTGCTTTGCGTGAGAAGGTCAATCCGAGGATCTGGTCGGGGGATAGTCCTCGCGCGGCGACCATGTGCAGCACTCGCATCGACATGGTCTCGGTCTTGCCTGACCCAGCGCCGGCAACAACGAGGAGCGGCTCCATGTCAGCTTCAATGACGCGTTGTTGTTCGGCGGTGGGAACCGGCAGGCCTGTCAGTTCCGCGATGCGCCGGGCTGTCATCTCAGGATGGGTCAGCGTCTGCGTAGTCATGGAAGTGTCCTCCGTCCTTCATCTTTGGCAGGGCAACTCTGAGCGAAACGGCAAAAGCGGCATGCATCTTCTGACGGTGTTGCCGGATAGTGCGGGCCGCGCGCCATCTGTCCCCACTGCTTCATCTGGTCGCACCATTGAGTGAACTGTTCGGAGTCCATTGCTGACTGTTCGCGCGTCGCGACGTTTTTCGTTCCGAGGTACACCAGGCGCGCTCCAGTCATTTCATATCCTGCGGCTGTCAATGCCACCTGGTAGGACGCGAGCTGAGGATGTTCCTGAGCCGCGGTCTTTGATACGGCGCTCTTGCCTGTTTTCAGGTCCGCCACGCGTACCTTCCCGTCCACATGCTCAATCCGGTCGATGCGCCCGCTCACGATGACATCACCGATGGTGGCGTGAATGGATTGTTCGACCTCTACCGGACCGGGCACTCCCTCCATATACGCGGCAAGGTTCTCGATGATGTGCTCAGCCTGCGCGATCTGCTGGCGTCCTGCCAGTGTGTTCGCATCGAAGTCCAGCAGGTCATATGCGGCGCGCAACTCGCTCATCATGACATCGAGTGGTCCATGCGGGTGACGCTGAGCAATGGCATGGATGAGGGAGCCCAATTCCTGGGCGGCACCCGGCGCCTGGTCAGCGCCGATCGACGTGAAGAACCATTTGAGCGGGCAATCGCGGATGTCCTGGATTTTCGAGGGTGACAGGCGCACCGTTTTCGAGCCGGTAACCTCAGAGGTCGTCACCCCGCCTGTCCCCATCCAGTAGCGCGGGTTCGCATAGCTGATGCCGCTGCGTGCCAGCACCGCAAGCAGTTCGATGGCCTGTTCGCTCTCTTTTCCACCCTGAGCTGCAAGATGGCGCAGGTGCGCGACGTGACCAGCCATGTTCAGGGGCGCAGGTACGCGTTCAACAATCAAGTCTCCATCTTCGGTGCGCGGTGCGTGACTGTATCGCGCAATCAGGTCCACGAACGACGAGGGAGCTTCGTCCTCATTCAGCACGGCATAAACCTGCACGCCTCGCGTAGCTCTGGACAAAGCGGCGGCGAACAGACGGCGTTCATCTTCCATGATCTGGTGGCGCGCCAACCGCGTGGAGGGATCAGGGTCAGCCTGCCCGATCAGGTCGGAACGCAGCACTCGGTCACGCACCGTCATGTTGGGCCACTGACCGTCCTGCACGCCCACGATGTGCACGAGCTTCCATTCGCGCCCCATCGCGGCTGCCGGTGTCAGTACTTCGATTCCTCGAGGACGAATCCCTGCCTGCGCGATCGTATCGGTTGGTACGTCATCACCGAGCAGCTGCTGCGCGAAAGCTCCTGCCCGTGCGCCTGGCTCACGCTGCTCGTAGACATCGGCAACTTTGAACAGTGCCAGGACCGCGTCGAGCTGATCGTCGTACCATGCAGCATCCGTGCCTCCAGCAATGGCGCCATTGCGCCATCGGGTCGCCACTGAGTGCTCCTCACCCAGTTCGCTGCTGCTGTTCCACAGGCGCCACAGTGCCACGCCGGGTGTCAGTTGTGCGGCATCTTGGGCCGCTTTCCACATCAGGTGAGCTGTGAGCAGTTCACCCCTGATGCGCGACACGGCCTCCTGCGCTGCTTCGTCGTCATTCTTAAGCGTGTCGAGGATCTGCGGCGAGGTGATGAGCTCAGCGATGCTCACCTCCTGGACGCGGACATCAGTGTCGTCGCCATCATCTGCACTGCCTGCACCTTCGTCCCGGCGCTGCCGGTTCAGCGCTCGCAGAACTAGCGACACGTCAAGAGGATCGACCTGGATGTAGGGCGAGTCAAACAGGTGTGTCAGCAAGGCCTCCGCATCCTCCGCCTCGGCACAGATCAGCTCAAGCAGAATCCGGGTTGCTGGCTCTGCGGAAAATGTGAAGACACGCTGGCCACCGGCAACGGGGACCGAGCCTTGCATCAGCTGGCGCCGGACCTGTTCAACGATGCTGCTGGAGCGCGCAATGATGACCTGGTCCGCCCAGTCCACCCCCTCATGCAGAAAAGCATGGCGCACGGCCCGCGCGCACTGCGCTCCCATCTGAGCATCAGTTGCAACGACGTGCAGATGCACATCATCTGTCGCCGGCGTATCGTCTGCCTGCCCATCCGATACACCCAATGCCTGAGCTTCTGTCAATCGGTGCGCAGCCGAGGCCTGCACGCCGATTCGTTCAACTGCGTCGTAGACCATGTGGCGCAGTACAGGTGTGCCGCGCCGGTTGGCACCCAGCTGCATCAGGGGAACGCCCAGGCGGCGCGCCAGGCGCGCATCCAGGTGGGGTTCGCCCCCTCGGTAAGACGCCACAGCAACATCGGGAGCGGCAAATGCCACGATCCTGGTGCCACTGCGTGCACACGCGCTGAGCAGTTCAACAGTCGAGGGGGTGCAGTCCTGCAGATCATCCACCACGATCACATCAGGTATGGGCGCATCTGTACTCACCCCCACGCGCGCGGCATCACGATCCCACCCATCGATCACCTGAGCCGCCACACGCTGTATGCGCGACATGTCAGCCAGCATTGTGCCGCGCGTTTCCACAGCGAAGTCGGGGCCCCCCTCGTACACCTGCAGAAGCTGCCCGCACGCCACCCACTCGTCTGCACCGCGCTCACGTCCAATTCGTTCCAGTTCCTCACCGCTGATACCTGCTTCACCGGCGCGAGCGAAAAGGTTGCGTACTTCCATGCGGAAGGCCGCCATGTCACGCATCTGTTCAGGCAGGAATTCCGGCCAGTTAATGCCGGGACGCGTCATCAGGTCCGCTATGAGTTGATCTTCTGCCGCTCCGGTGACCAGTTGAACGGGACCGAGTGGATCCGCGCGCACGGTGCGCCACGTGGAGACAACCTGATAGGCGCAGCCGGCCGGCGTTCGCACGGGGCGAACAGTGTGCGGTGCGAGCGCTTCCACACGGGGTTGAAGCCAGTCCGCCCGGTTGCGATCCGGCACGAGCATCATCACGTTGTCTGACCTGTTCACAGCCTGTTGGACAACAGCCAGTGCGCACGTCGTCCGCCCCGATCCAGGCATGGAGCGCACCACAGCATGCTGCCCTGCGGCAACCGCATCGCATACTGCGCGTTGATACTGATCCAGCTGAGGAACAGCAACGTGAACTGGCTGTTCAAGCGCGATAATCGGAGTCGTGGTGATGTCCATGTCCCAATAGTGACATCCTGCACGTGCATTTGCGTTCGATCCGGTACGTGAGGTGCAGCGTTGCTAGGGTGAGAATCAGGATATGGCCGGCTCGAAAGGGAGATTCACATGAAAATAGCAATCGGAGTGCAAGGCGCTGCCCGCGAACTTCAACTTGACGTGGACATGGACGAGGAAGACCTGGTCGCCCTCGTCAAGCAGACAGCCGCAGACTCGACCGCCCTCGACCTGTCTGACCGGCGGGGACAGCGCATCATCGTACCGGCAGCATCCCTGGCATACGTGTCGATCGCCTCAGAACAGCCTCGCCGAGTGGGCTTCGCCGTCAGCTAGAGATGAACCACCTCAGGGCTTGAGGTTAATGCGCTCCATGCGCTCACCGTGACGCCGGGTGACCTCGGCGGAAATGGCATCAGCCGTGTCGCCGTCTTTCGCCAAATTCGGATGCGTGAACAGCGTGGCGCGAGCCAGACCGAGCACCTCGCCCGCCACGCGCCTGGCCCACAAGGACAACCGTGCGGCCAGCTGCCCGTCCTGCGCAGTCAGCGGCGCGAGGTGTTCTTCCACCCACGCGCCCTGACCCAGATCCCACGACTCCGACACGTCATCAAACAGCTTGTGGCACACGGCGACTTCGCGCATCAGGTCACTCAGGATACCCAGCGTGACGTACGTTTTGACGGAGCGTTCCCACCACTGACTGGGCCGGGTGCGCATGTCAATGTCGTCAAACATGCCTGAATACTCGTCGGCAAGCTCGGCCAGATCCAGCCCGCGGTGACGCGCCCAGACTCCCATCTGTGTGAAGAACTGGAACGCGCGATCCGCCATTTCCATGTGAGCGATATGGGCGTCGATGGTGGGCGCCTGGTCACCGTCCTTGGCCAGACGGGTCATGGCCGCCAGCGCGCCGTACGCGAAAAAACCGAGCGCTTCACTGGTGGCGTGTGAAGGAGTTTCGTAGACACGTTGCATGGCTCCAGCCTAGCGCGATCACAGCCGTGGGACGTGATAACCCTCACCGCCTGCACATTCATACGGCCGACACGGATATCATGGAGACGAACATACGGTTGACCGGTCGCTTTGACTCAACACGACACCGTCAGATACCGACTGAACCGCGGAGCTTTCACCTTGGTGAAATCTTTGCCGCGTCCGTGCACATTCAACGTCGCCCGACATGAGGCGTGTATGTGCCCAGTGATAATGCGCGATCGGCTTCCCCTCGTGTGTGAGTGCATCGCATTCACACCTGACCTCGGGCAACGTCCCGAAGATGGAGATAGCAGGATCGTGACTGATTCCTTGACAGATAACGAAGCGCAGCCTCAGGACGAGTCACCCTCGTCAGTGACCTACTCAGCCGGGGTGGTGCGCCTGGGTGACATTGCCGACGGAACATTCGACGCTCACGCCGGCGAAGCAGTCCCGGACATCACTGACGAGGACGGCTCCACGTCGCACCTCGATGAACGCTCATTCGCAGATTTCGGCGTGTGCGATCCGATCGTGCAGGCGTTGGAGGAGCGTTCCATTACCCACCCGTTCCCGATTCAGGCACTCACCTTGCCGGTGGCGCTGGACGGGCATGACATCATCGGCCAGGCGAAAACCGGTACCGGCAAGACGCTGGGTTTTGGGATCCCACTGCTTCAGGAGCTGGTGGTGCCCTCGAGCCCAGCGTATGCGGATCTGCTCAATCCCGACTGCCCGCAGGCACTGGTTGTGCTCCCCACGCGCGAGCTGTCCAAGCAGGTGGCGGCTGATCTGCGCGTCGCCGGATCGAAACTGGGTGTGCGCATCACGGAGATTTATGGTGGCGTAGCGTTCGAGCCGCAGATCGATTCGCTGGAACGCGGCACTGACGTCGTTGTGGGAACTCCTGGTCGTCTGATCGACCTGCTCAAGCGGCGCGTGCTCAAGCTCAACGGCGTGAAGACAGTGGTCCTTGACGAAGCCGACGAGATGCTGGATCTGGGCTTTTTGCCCGATGTGGAAACTTTGCTGGCACGCGTTCCGGCTACGCGCCACACGATGCTGTTCTCAGCGACGATGCCTGGCCCGGTAGTGGCGCTGGCTCGCCGCTTCATGTCCCAGCCGACCCACATCCGCGCGCAGGACCCGGAGGATCAGGGCGCCACGGTGCGCACAGTCAAGCAGGTCATTTACCGCGTGCACGCGATGAACAAGGTGGAAGTCATCAGCCGTATTCTGCAGGCACGAGGGCGAGGCCGCACCATTATTTTCTGCCGCACCAAGAGGACGGCAGCGCGCCTGGGCGAGGATCTGACGCATCGCGGTTTTGCTGTTGGTTCGCTGCACGGTGACCTGGGTCAGGGTGCGCGCGAGCGGGCAATGCGGGCGTTCCGTAACGGCAAGATCGACGTGCTGGTGGCCACCGACGTGGCGGCACGCGGCATCGACGTTGACGACGTGACACATGTGGTCAACTACCAGTGCCCTGAAGACGAGAAAATCTACCTGCATCGCATTGGACGCACCGGCCGTGCAGGCGCATCCGGCACCGCTGTCACGTTCGTGGACTGGGATGATGTGCCGCGCTGGTCACTGATCTCGAAAGCGTTGGGGCTGGGCGTGCCAGACCCCCTTGAGACGTACCACACGTCGGATCACTTGTACACGGATTTGGATATCCCGACCGATGTCACCGACCGTTTGCCGCGTTCACAGCGCACGCGCGCGGGTCTGCAAGCCGAGAAGGTGGAGGATCTGGGAGAAACCGGTCGCGGGCATCACGGTCCGAGACGCGGATCAGGGCGTGGTTCGGGTCGAGGATCCGGGCGTCGAGGTGGTGGGCGTCGCTCCTCTGGCCGCCGTAAGGGCGCAGCGTCGCAGGACGGTGGATCTGAGGAGACACCGCGTCGTCAACGTACGCGTGTGCGTCGCCGCAAGAGTGACTCTGGATCTGCCAAGGGTGAGGGCACTCAGGGCACTCGCCGCCGTGTACGCCGCCGTTCCAGTGGTTCCGAGGCTGCTGAGTAAGTCGGCACCACCTGAAGTTTCACGCATACAGATGCCCAAGGCTGACGAATCGGCCTTGGGCATCGGTGTCAAAGTCGTCTTAGCGGGACTGGCTGGACCATCCCTTTCTCAGGCATGGCGAGGGCGCGCATCCACCCTCGAACGCCTATATCCTGCGCTGCGTGAACCTGGCTGCAAACCAGCGCGCCGTGGGTGGAACCAGCGTCAGCACTACGATGACGATCACGATTCCAAGCTGGCCCAGTTTGATCGCCCAGCGACCAAGGTGATATTCCTGCAGCAAGACCGCGTAGCTGAAAACGGACAGCAGCTCCCATCCGATCGTCATGATCCCTGCAACCAGCATCAGGATCCGTGTCATTCGCATGGTGACGAGGAGTGCACCGAGCAGCAGCAGGACACACAGGCCGATAATGACAAGGTCGATAACCACTGCAACCATCGTGAGATCCTCACCATTGTCTGTCATCTGCGGCCACGCTGTGAGGGCGTCCTTGATAGCTCTGACAGTGCTGAAGATGCAATAGATCAACGTGAGGATGAGCAGCGCCCACACCGTCCCTGGCCGACGATTCGGCTCCATCTGGCCACCAACAGGTCGCACCGGGTCCGACATTGGTACCTCCACATCCACGCTACACTGACCTTCATACTTTCTCACAGGCCCGCCTCCCTCGACAAGCAGACGAGGGAGGCGGGCTGCCTGGCAATCCGCTACCGAACGGATGTGCGCCGATCCGCGTGACGCCGCGCGAGGACAAGCAGCACCACTGCCAGAACAACCGCCCACAGGACGTATCCAAGCCCCAGCACCTCAGGCGATGCTGCGTCATACTGCACCAGTTTGACGAAGCTGGGCCACATTCCTTCCATGACGATGTCACCTGCCCCGGGATCTTCCATACGCACTCCGATCGGAATGAACAGCATGAACAGCGCAGCTCCGACTTCATAAACAACGTATGTGCAGAACAGGCCGAGGACCGGTGCGCCCCATCTGAGCGACCAGAGTTTTTCGTCAGAACTGATTGTGATCACCGACCATACGATCACCAGTGAGCAGACTAACTGGAGGAGCACGCTTGCGATTACCAGTATGACCGCATTGGTCCACGCCTGCTGAAGAATCTGGTCAATGACGTAGCGCGCAGGTTCGGCGCCGACGTAATACAGGACGGCAAGCAGCGTGAACACGGCGGTCACGATCAGTGACAGCACGCCGACGATAAGTGCGTACAGGAGTTTTCCACTCAAAAGTGTTGATGTGCGCACCGGAATGGTCTGCGTGAATGAGCCCTGTCGCCCATACATTGATGTCCAGTAGTTGAGGATGCATATCAGCGCCTGCACTGCAAGCAGCCCGCCGATTGCCACCACTGCGAGTACCAGGGAAATTTCCTTCAACACTGGAATTTTCAGCGCATCTGCGCCGATTGCTGTGCCCAGCAGCAATGCTGCCACGACAGGCATGACGCACAGCTGGCGCCACGTTGCTTTGGCGTCATAGCGGATAATTGTCCAGATCATCGTGCATACACCTTTCTAAACAGAGTGTCGAGGTCCGTGCCGTGTTCTTCTCGCAGATCATCAACGTGTCCCGCCAGCAGGATCTTCCCCTGGCGCATGAAGATTGCGTAGTCAATGATCGGCTCGATGTCGCGGATCAGGTGTGTGGACAGGATCATGAGGGCGTCGGGGTCAAAACCTGTTAGCACGCCGCGCATGATAATGTCGCGCGCCGCCGGGTCAACCCCTGATATCGGCTCATCCAGCAGGTGGACTTTTGCCCGTCTGGACATGGTGAGTGCCACTTGCGCCTTTTCGCGCATACCTTTTGACATCTCTCGGAAGCGTTTGTTGTGTGGCAGTTCGAAGAAATCGATCATCTCAGAAGCCTGAGCACTGTCGAAGTCATCGAAGAAGTCGGCATACATGCGGATCGCCTCATCGGCTGTCAGGCTGGTTGGCAGCGCCGATTCGTCCGGCAGGTAGGAGGTGATGGCTTTGGACTGCGGGCCGGGCGCATGGCCGTGGATGGCGACGTTCCCCTCGTAACCGGACAGTATTCCTGCCAGGATTTTCAGAAGTGTCGTTTTCCCGGACCCGTTGTCCCCCATCAGGCCAACGATCTGCCCGGGCTCAATGGCGAAAGATATATCGTTGAGCGCCGGCCATTGTCCGTATTTTTTGGTCAGGTGCGCAACCTCAATTGCGTGCGTTGTCATGAGGATCCTTTGCGTGTTTCTGTTCATTGCCGAGGGCGACTGTGTCAGGTCCATACGTATTCCACTGGGAATTGATCAGCTCAGTGATCGCGTTCTTGTCACATCCAAGTGCTTTCATCTGTGCGATGAATTCAGCTGTTATCTGGTGTGCAAGGTTGTCGCGATGCTGCTTGATCACGTCCTGGTCGTCTGTCACAAAGCGTCCGGCAGTGCGATTCGATTGTGTCAGGCCGTCCTCGTCAGCACGGGTGAGTGCTCGTTGGACGGTGTTCGGATTGACTGTGAATTCTGCGGCCAGTTCTCTGACGCTCGGTACTTTTTCTCCGGGCTTCCACTGGCCGGAAACAATACGCTGCGTAAACTCTTCGACCAGTTGGATCCAGATTGGCCGAGAATCTCCGCTCATTTGCATGTCTACCTCCCTCCATCTGTATCACTGTATTAATACAGTAACACAGTTTGGATGGGGGTGGCAATACTCGGTCTTTGAAATCCGACAGGCTCCAGATGCACACGGGTGCTGTCATACTTCGTTTATGGATGAGTTCCCCTTCAGCGTTGAGGATATTCGAGCCCGCGCAGGCGATAAGGTTTTCGACCGTGCACGCCCCTATATGCCTTTCGTGATGGATGCACATATAGAAGAGCACGGGGCCAACGCCTCTGTACGAGGCACCTCACTGTACGACGTTGATCTGCTGTGGGAAGATGACGGAACCCTGGATGGGGCGTGCAGCTGCCCGCATGGCGAGGCCGGACACTTCTGCAAACATCAATGCGCGCTCGCTCTGGTTCTACTCGAACACGGCCAATCAGTAGATTCTGGAACGCCTTCACTGCCTCGAGAACTCCTTGACACGTCAGAGCTGGCCGAAAAGCTTATCCAATCAGTCGACCACCAGCTCCTCCAGCATTACTCCAAAATGGCGGCCGCACTTCCTCCTGTCGGCCAGCTCTTCGCCACAGCGTGGAGTTTCAATTTTGGGTCCCCCGAGCAGTCTGCGGCGCTCGTACAGCAGGCGTATAGCCGGATCTTTCTCTGCTACGGGAAACCCTCCTGGGTCGACCTCGCTGCAAACAGACACGAGATAGTGTCACTCGGTCTGCAGATGAAGATGCTGATCACCGTTGGATTAACCGACGGGCTGGAACAGATCTGCCACAACGCACTTGCCGATTTCAAACGACTGGTCTTCGACGATCCACACGACGACGCTCGTGAATGGGCCGATCACCTGCAGACGATTTTCGAAGTGATGCTGGTCTGGATATGGATGGCCACGATGCCCGAAAAGGAAGCCGGCCGTAAAACAGCCCACTATTTCGTCGAGAATTACGAATGGCGGGAAGCCTCAGCTAGAGACATCATCCCTATCCTGGGCGAGGAAGCGACGGCTGCCTATCGCGACTACCTGATCGAATGCAGACATGAGAAAATCCAGGTCGAAAGCGCCGAGAACTCTCTCTTACGCGACTTGGCACTGTGCCAGGATGACATTCCCCTGCTGCGCATGTGCGCGACGCAGGGCGATCGCTTCGCTTACAGCATGTTCTTTAACGATCTACAGGCCATCGACCGGCCGGATCTGGCCGCTGACGTCGTGGCGCGCGCCCATCAGGCACACGCCATCAGCACCGACGCGACCCAAGGTTACTCGCCGTTCCTCATTCCCCTTCGCGAGGCGGTGCTGTGCTGCCTGGCAGCCAAACGCATACGCACCGCACTTGCCATCGCACGAACCGCTTTCACCTCGACGCCAAGTGTCGGGTTCCAGAATCTTTTGCTTACATGCGGCGAACAAGCGCATAAGCGCTCCCGTGTCCTCCAACAAGTCATCGAGTGGATTGCGCAGCAGCCCTGGACGGACGCAGACATACCCATTGACCTTGCGCTGGCTGAAGGTGACAGGGAACGGGCGTGGGACTATGCGAATCGCTGGGGCGTCAACGAGCGGTGGATGATGCTGGCTCTAAGCAAGGACCAGCCGCGTCCTTGCGAGGCAATCCGTCTGGCAGTTGAGCGCATTGAACGGGACAAGTGGAGCTTGGAGGAAAACTCGCCCCAACCGGTATTGAAACTACTGTGTACGTACGCCCGCCAGTGGCAGCACGACCACCCCGATCAGCCAATCATGCAGACGCTCTCCCAACAACTGCGGTATTACTACGGCACCGATGAGATGGTGAGATCAGACCACGCTGAAGACGGCGAGGACAAATACCATGAGGACGGCTTTTGCTAAGATTCGATCACCACGCGTGGATTCGCAATTCGAATACTCTTCAAGACAGCATCAGCTTCTTACGCTACTGTGCAGCATGCATCGGGCAAGATAGTTCGGAATCAGTCACCTTTCCCTTTGATAGACTTCGACTCGACCTCCTCATCGGAGGACTACAGTTGGGAATCAGTCACCTTTCCCTTTGATAGACTTCGCGGTCAGTTCGACAACAAGCCACACACGTTGGGAATCAGTCACCTTTCCCTTTGATAGACTTCGCCTCGATGAGCTCTCACACCTCGCCGAGTTGGGAATCAGTCACCTTTCCCTTTGATAGACTTCCTGGTGACGTGCTGGAGCCGCGTCCTTGGTTGGGAATCAGTCACCTTTCCCTTTGATAGACTTCGCTTGATATATCTGATACCGCCGGGGCGGTTGGGAATCAATCACCTTTCCCTTTGATAGACTTCCGGTAGCCAACGATACGCAACCCGTGTTGTTGGGAATCAGTCACCTTTCCCTTTGATAGACTTCCTCTCACCGATCTCACGAGCCACACTCAGTTGGGAATCAGTCACCTTTCCCTTTGATAGACTTCTCACTGACCACCTGGAAGCGCTCGTATCGTTGGGAATCAGTCACCTTTCCCTTTGATAGACTTCCACCACCCCACCGGAAGCGCGCAACTCAGTTGGGAATCAGTCACCTTTCCCTTTGATAGACTTCCGACGGGCCAGCTGGTGAGGGTTGGCAGGTTGGGAATCAGTCACCTTTCCCTTTGATAGACTTCTCGGATTTCATATAACGCTCTGCATCCTGTTGGGAATCAGTCACCTTTCCCTTTGATAGACTTCTGCGCACCGGTCTTTAGCCCGTTGAACGGTTGGGAATCAGTCACCTTTCCCTTTGATAGACTTCTTTTTCAGTAGCTGCCATGACTCGGCCGGTTGGGAATCAGTCACCTTTCCCTTTGATAGACTTCGCCACCCGAAGCGGTAGTGACATTCGCGGTTGGGAATCAGTCACCTTTCCCTTTGATAGACTTCTCACCCTCGCCGCGCAGATTCCCCTCGGGTTGGGAATCAGTCACCTTTCCCTTTGATAGACTTCTTGACACGCGCGCGGTAGGGAAGGCCAGGTTGGGAATCAGTCACCTTTCCCTTTGATAGACTTCTCCAGCGTGGCTAGGCGGTCGGTGATTGGTTGGGAATCAGTCACCTTTCCCTTTGATAGACTTCTATCCTCGAGCACCTGCAAGGCTGTGCGGTTGGGAATCAGTCACCTTTCCCTTTGATAGACTTCCAATCCTCAGCGTACGTCGTTTCACTTCGTTGGGAATCAGTCACCTTTCCCTTTGATAGACTTCCACTTAAACAAGTGCTTATGCTCGATTCGTTGGGAATCAGTCACCTTTCCCTTTGATAGACTTCGTGCCGGTCACGTCCATGAGCGGCCTGCGTTGGGAATCAGTCACCTTTCCCTTTGATAGACTTCTAGTCCTACGCGTATTCCTCGTACCACTGTTGGGAATCAGTCACCTTTCCCTTTGATAGACTTCGAGGCTGGACAGTCGTGGTGATCCGGCCGTTGGGAATCAGTCACCTTTCCCTTTGATAGACTTCCACTTGTCGCGGTGCCGTCTTTCAAGCGGTTGGGAATCAGTCACCTTTCCCTTTGATAGACTTCAAACGCCACGGGCCTGCGTCGAAAGACAGTTGGGAATCAGTCACCTTTCCCTTTGATAGACTTCCAGAACAGTCTCCACGACGCAGGGTAAGGTTGGGAATCAGTCACCTTTCCCTTTGATAGACTTCGTAATCGTCAGGGTCAGGCGGCGGTGTTGTTGGGAATCAGTCACCTTTCCCTTTGATAGACTTCTTGTCGTGGCGTCATAACCCTGCCGACGGTTGGGAATCAGTCACCTTTCCCTTTGATAGACTTCCGAGCGCATCGCCCGTCGCGCCGGTACCGTTGGGAATCAGTCACCTTTCCCTTTGATAGACTTCTCGACGTGTTGCCCTCGATGGTCTGGTAGTTGGGAATCAGTCACCTTTCCCTTTGATAGACTTCCAAGGGAGAGGTTTCCCGCCTATTTTTGCCGAAAAAGCAGATAATTCCGTCAGAAAATTGTTAGCTGCTCAGGTTCGTCCTCTACAGGACACTCCGTTGCAGACTGGAATCTGAAACCGCCCGACCACTGACGATCTGTAATCGGGATGACACGAACCTGCCCACCGGGCGGGAGAGCACCTTTAATAGACTTAACTGTGACCATATCGATTCCGCAAGTTGGCCAATACTTCACATACACGCTCAGCTGAACCATTGAGAAACCCCGATCTAGCAGAAAATGACGAAAATTACTGGCATCCCGTCTCTGCACCTTGGTCAAGACTGGAAGATCAAACATCACCAAGCACCACATTGGGCCATCCGCCATCAGACAATCCGCTCAATCGAACTCATGCCAGTAAGGAACATCAAATCGAGCGCCATCCCCCTCAACATAGCGGCCATAACTCTGGGCAAGCATGTCAAATGCCGTCGGAATACACGTTCCATCATCAAGAAACTTTTGTGTGGTAGCCGCCACCAGCTGCTTCCTCACACTCGGATCCGCAAGCCGCGCGCTCAAACCGATATCCCACACAGCTGCATCAATGGCGGGTCGGAACGGCTCAATCAGGTCGTCGACCAAATGAAACAGATTACCGCGTCCCCGATGAAACAGTCCAAAGGCTGGATTCAATCCCGCGCCTAAGACAGATCGGATTCCGTGCCCTCGAAGAATCGTGTACCCGTAATCCAAACACGAATTAATATTGTCGCTCCCCACGCCATATTCTCGTCGAACCCCAGAAGGAAGAAAAGACTTCCAATATATACGGGCAGCACGCGCTTCAAGGTTCTCTGGATCGCCCGAACGCACTTGACGAGAAAGAGCAACCAACTCTCCAGCGCCAGATGCTCCTTTCAATCTCAGCGTCGTCGCCTGCCCCATGATTTTTGCACGGACAATTTTAGCCCACGCGTTTTTCTTCTTAGGCAGTGATACCTCGCATTGAGCTATCTGACGCGCACCAACTCTCGAATGATTTGACCAAGGATAGGAAGCGCCGCGTGGAATTCCGCGCCAATCACAATAGAAAAGTACTGTCGCGTTATCCATTAGACGGTTCATAACGCCCGAGGAAAAATCCACTCCGGGTCCAAACAACACTACTGCAAGATCCGCACACGCTACTCGCCTGCCGTGACCACTTTCGTCAAAAACTTCAAGACCGCCGCGAACTGAACGAACCTGCCCGCGGAAACCAAGAAAATCCAGCACGCGCCATTGCCCCGACATTTTTCCACCTATAATGTCATGCTCAAAGGTAGTCCGGAATTGCTGGCTTCACGTGGCTCACCCAGAGCATTACGTCGAATGATTACTGGATTCCCATTGGTGAAAAGGTCACTAAAGGTTGGTCGCCAGCTCCTATTTAAGATTTCAAGCACTGCAGGGGAGATCTGCTCAGGCGCTCCTTCGAGCGCTAACAATGATGGTCGCAGATTAATCTGCCGTGTGCTCTCAAAACCAGTCACCCTCCAAGACACCATATCCGGAAAATCTTGAAAGAAATCAGCGATCTTCCCCTTCGTAAAGTTTGTTGCGCGCAAACGAAGCTCATCGCCCCGAACGAGCCATCCGACCTGTCTAGCCTGCCCAGAAGCTATTGCCTTTCGTAAAGCTGGCAACGCAGTTCGCACACTAATCGATTTTGCTGGAATTTGTACTGTGAAAAGATCTTCGTGGGCATACGGAATGAGATCTGTCTTGAAAACCCGCAGCTGATAGTATTTGGGTTTTTTCCCGTCAACTTTGAAAATGCGAACATGGTGTATTGAAGAACTTGTGCTTGCCCATCCATTTCGTACTTTCACTGCTGGAACAAGTTTCGGGAAAAGATCGACTGCACTTTCACCAGTGTAGTGAACTCCATTCACGACAATACGGCGTGACGGATCTGCTGGAAGACCACTTTCACGATCAAAATCAGGTTGGTGCGTCAAGACCCACCAAAGCGCAGGCGTTGAAGCACGATCAATCGATTGCACTGGCATGGCATCGGAAAGTTTGACATGCTCAAGCTTGCCTATTTTCGCCTTGTGCGCCGCTCCATTTCCAAGCTTAAGACGTAGATTTTGCATAACCGGAATCGTGTCTGCGCTAATTCGAGAATTGAAATATTCGGTAGCCAAATCCATTTCTTGCAGCCAGTGATTCCATATTTGGCGATCAGCGATCGTAAGGCCTGTGAATTCCTTCCACGTCTGTGGCGACTGCGTCAAACGCTCTGCATAGCGAATATTCTGGCGCAGTACCAAAGTGTGAGCAACTGAAGGTCTTAAGAGAGCAATCGTCAGAGCATCCATGGCATGATGTCGCCGATCAAAACGTGTTTTTCCGTGCCCGCCAATCAACTTCACCTTGCCTTCAAGACCGGAAGCACGCCGCGCCTCAGCAGTAAGACTTCCTCGGAAAACCCGTACAACTGTCTTTTTCTCCTCATGGTTGAAGTGGTAGTCAATCCGGCGTCTCAGTTCATTAGCCATCCACGCGACTGATTCCATTGATCTGTCGTCCAGAGGCTCATCTATCTGTTTCCGTTTAAGACGGCGTATCGTTTCCTGTTTCTGACGTCCAAAGTCTTTTCGGCTCATACCAGGATCAGGCAACCACATTCCAACCCGGTTGATTGCTCCCTCAAGGCTCACGCCATCACGATCAGAATTCTCTGCCCATAAAGCAAACGGCATTCCTGATTTTTGATGATTGCAAGTCCGGCAGACCGCTGCTAGGTTATGCATCTTGTTCGTCGATGAAGGACCGGACCTCGGTACGATGTGGTCAACCTCGAAATTCTCGATCGATAGGGGCTCTCCGCAATAGAGACAGATTCCTTCCTGTCTCGAGAAAACCTTATATCTTATGATGTCAGAGCGCCTAACAGGACCATCAATTCCACGTCGCTCATGGATCTCGTGGACAATTCGTTCATTACGCTCTTGGGATTTCTTATTTTGGAGCATAATTTCACGAGTAACGTGTTCACTGCTAAAACCATCCCGGACATTCTCAATATTAATTGAATCAGGAACGCCCCATCTCTTCTCAACCGCACTCAGCCAACGGGCAACCTGCTTCGTAACACGATCGACTGATGGGTTGCCGACAGGAGCGCCAATATCTTCCGCCGGTGGTTCCCAGTCTTCAGAAACACCAAATTCTTTTCTTCGCGCCTCATAGAGATCAATTCCATCTTCCCGCATACATTCGGTCAGCCTGCGAAGAGAATCCACGCTATAAACTGCTCTTCCCATAGGGAAAGTTGCTTCCTCAAGCTTTTCTCTTTCATCATCTGAAAACGCACTTATTAGGCGAGTAATTTCCTGCAGAGAATCAGGGTCAAGATCGTCACTGCCAACATTTGAGCGGAGGTCAATGAAAGTTTCCTGAGCAATTTCATCCGCTTGTTCCCACCACTCCTGTAGCGTCGGGATCTTCAACGAACGAATTACCTGAGTTGTTGCATCAGTTGGCGGCCGTCCACTGACATTCTCGCCATCTATGCCTGCTCGTGCCACCCCTCGGAGGGAGGGCCTCTCTATCTTCAAGAGCTCTGCAACTGCATCCCACGTAATCTGTTCTGGGGCACTCGAATGCAACAGAAAGTCAACAACCGTGTCTTTTTCCTGCTTACTCAGTATGCGCTGTTCCCTGCCTTTTCCGATTCGCAGGTTGGCAACAACGGAGACAATACGAAAAACCTGGAAAGCAGGTTGGGCTTTTTCTGCACGGGGTTTCTGTTGCTGCCCCGGCAGAGCATCCTTACCAACGCGTTCCCGGGCACTTCCTACGGGTGAAACAGAATCAAAAACACGGCGAATCAATTCATCAACAAGTGCTCTGGACAGACCCTGCGTTTCCTGAATTTTTCTGATTTCAATGACATAGTCTGATTGCAACAGTGTCCCACCCAGTAATCCTGAAGAACCTCGAAGCTTCGTTTGGGGATTTACCCGCAATGCCTCATTAATAAGCTGCCCAGCAGTAAGATCTTCCGAAAGGTTTCGGCCTATCAGATTCTCAACGCGTTTGCGCAGGCCTTCCAGTTTGCTACTTGGCTCTTGCTCTCGTAAAAGAGATTCCACTCGTTGATATGGATTACGCCAGCCCCGATGGTGAGCAATATGCACCATCGCAACAGACAAATACTCATGTAGGACCGTGGAATCAGTAATTTGCTCATTTGCTAAGGCTGCCCGAATGCTCCACGCCCGCCGTGGATCTTGATAGGACTCATGGTCAATAAGCGGCCATCCTAAAGATTCAATATACGCATCTAGCCTGTCGAGGCGCTTCTTCGCCCGTTTATAGAGACGTCGTGCACGCCTTGCTACGCCTGAAACAGCGCGGCGTGAGTCTCCTGCGTCTTGCGCATCAGGATCGACACCCGAATCGTGTATAACGACCACCGAATTTGTTAGATCGGTAGGATAACCGTCGTCATCGACCTCGACGAGAGAAAACCCTATTGAGTTCGTTCCAACATCAATTCCTGCGCGATAATGCCGTTGCGTCATTGCTTCTTGTTCCATGGGAATAGGGTGTCACATCCCTATGGCATTTGGGTCCAAAATGAAAACCGGGCGCTTAAAAAGCGCCCGGTGGAGCAATCAGTTCCGCGAACAAAGGCGAAACCTTATTGAGAATCAGTCATTATCATGATAATGACTCAACCATAGATATGTCAACAAAATTAGCTCAGCGCTACAACCCCGCATGACGCACAAAAGTGAAGATCGCTGTCATCACCATCTGTGTGGCAATCGCCGCCAGCAGCAAACCGGCGATCTTCGTCAGGATCATGATGCCACCCTGGCCCAGGAATTTGGCCAGCTCAACGGAAAAACGCATCGTCAGCCAAATCACCACGTGCATCAGCACGACAGCCAGGGCAACTGCCACCCACCCGGAGATCGTCTTACCCGAATTCGTCACCGCCACCATGACGGCAACGATTGCGCCCGGACCGGCCAGGAGGGGCGTGCCCAGCGGAACCAGCGCGACGTTGACATTGTGATCCCCGGTGTCAGGTTCGTCCTGGTCTTTTTCCGTCAGCAACTCCATCGCCACCAGGAACAACAGGAAACCGCCCGACAGTTGCAGCGATTCAGTGGAAATCTCCAGGAACTGCAAAATGTACTGTCCGATCGCAGCGAACAGCAAGATCACACCCAGCGAGGTGACCGTGGCCTGCACTGCGGCGCGCCTCTGGTCGGCCACCGAATAGCGCCCCGTGAGCGACAAAAACACCGGGACCGTCCCAATCGGGTCCATGATGACAAACAGCTTCGTAAACGTCGTGGCGAGCAAACCGATATTGAGGATCTCAGCGACGTTCACGGGCGTACGACCTCCAGGCTGGCTTGTTCTTCCACTGCCCGATAAACATACTCTGATGTCAGATTTTCTCCAAGCTGGTTCGGCTTTCCCTGGCCGTGATAGTCCGACGATCCTGTCACATGCAGTCCCAGCCGATCCGCGATGCGCTCCACTTCCTCACGAGCAGCAGCGTCGTGGTCGCGGTGGTCACGTTCCAGACCGAATAAACCGGCTTCTGCCATGTCAGCAATGACGTCTTCGCTCAGGATTCGCTGCCTCGCCCTCGCCCTCGGATGTGCCAGAACAGGGACACCGCCCGCGCGACGAATCAGACGAACGGTATCAACCGGGTCAGGAGCCCAGTAGTGCACGTAGTACTTCAACGAGGGATGCAGGGCGCCGTCAAATGCAGCCCCGCGATCAGGGAACGCACCTGCCTCGACCAATGCGTCAGCAATGTGAGGGCGCCCCACCGGCACGTTCTCGCCCCGCATCTGCGCAACGACAGCGTCCCACGTGATCGGAAAGTCTGCCGACAGGTTCTGCACAATCTTGCGTGCCCGTTCCTCGCGCGATTCCCGCGAGCGCCGCATCGTCTCAACCAGCTCAGGGAACAAGGGGTCAGGCATGTACGCCAGCACGTGAGCACTGATCCCGTTCGACGCTGTGGACATTTCAATGCCACGCATGAGCGCCACCCCGGTGCGCTCCACCATCGCCGCCGCGTCCTCCCACCCGGCGGTCGTGTCGTGATCAGTCAGCCCCACCACGTCCAGGCCCACGCGGGATGCAGCCATCATGAGTTGAGCGGGAGTGTCCGTCCCATCCGAGCAGGCCGAGTGAGTATGCGGGTCAATGCGGATCATGTATGTACCGTATCGGCACACGCGCGCTAAGGAAAACTGGCGGGCTCAGCGCAGCATTGATCGCTGAAAGTGAGAACATAGAAGCATGAGTGAGAACGAAACCGAAACTGAACAATCAACTGATCAAACGATGGCTGACCGCGGCAATACGCGCTCGCGCCGTCCCACCTCAGAGGCGTTCCGCGCTTTCATCGGCTCGAACTGGGGTCCTCGTCCCAATGACCTGCCCGAACAAGGCGGAGCAGCGGACTACCTAGCAGCCCGGCACCAACTTGCCGGAGCACCCTTTGCCGGACAGCGCCTGGTTATTCCAGCCGGCACCTACAAGGTACGTTCCAATGACTGCGACTACCGTTTCCGCCCGCATTCAGCGTTCGCGCACCTGTCCGGCCTGAGTGGGGAAAAAGAGCCTGACACCGTCCTCGTCCTCGACCCCATTGACGAGGGTGACGCGTCGGGCGCTACCCATGAAGCTGTCCTGTACTTCAAGCCGCGCGCCTCACGATCTTCAGAGGAGTTCTACGCTGATTCACGCTACGGCGAATTCTGGGTGGGAGCGCGCCCGTCGATCGCTGAGATGGAAGCAATGACCGGCCTCAAGTGCGCACATATCGACACGCTGCGCGACGCGCTGGCTAAAGATGCCGGCCAGGTTCAGCTGCGCATCGTGCCCGGTGTTGATGGGAACGTGGAAGCAATGGTTAACGAAGTGCGCCAGCAGGCGGGGCTACCCGTCGGCGGAGACGCACTGCCCGATGATGAGAAGCTCCAGGAGCATCTGTCTGAGATCCGCCTCAAGAAGGATGAATACGAGCTGTCGGAACTGCGCCACGCGGTTGAGGTCACCAAACAGGGTTTTGATGACATTATCCGCAGCCTGCCTCGCGCAGTCGGACACCGCCGTGGGGAGCGCGTCATTGAAGGTGCATTCGGTGCTGTCGCCCGCGAGGAGGGCAACGGCTTGGGCTATGAAACAATCGCCGCTTCCGGTAATCACGCAAACACTCTGCACTGGATTGACAATGACGGTCCCGTTCGCGAGGGCGACCTGGTTCTGGTCGACGCCGGCATCGAAGTCGACTCCCTCTACACCGCCGACATCACCCGAACACTGCCTGTCAACGGCATCTTCACCGAACCGCAGAAGAAGGTCTACCAGGCTGTGCTCGATGCGTGTGAAGCAGCCTTGAAGCGTGCAAGGCAACCGAACACCCGTTTCCGCGATATTCATGACGCGGCGATGGAGGTACTGGCGGATCGCCTCGAGCAGTGGGGCATTCTGCCGGTCAGCGCGAAGGAGTCGCTGTCCAGTGAAGGCCAGCAGCACCGCCGGTGGATGCCGCACGGCACGTCTCACCACCTGGGTCTCGACGTGCATGACTGCGCGCAGGCTCGTCGCGAGCTGTATCAGGATGCGCTGCTGGAGCCAGGTATGACCTTCACCATTGAGCCGGGACTGTACTTCCGTGCCGACGACCTCGCTGTTCCCGAGGAGCTGCGCGGAATCGGCGTGCGTATTGAAGATGACGTGCAGGTCAACGCTGATGGTTCAGTGACCCGCATCTCCGAGGACATTCCCCGCACCATCGACGATGTCGAAGCGTGGATTGCCGAGGTGCAGGCCAGCGGCAAGTAACCGCTGACCGTTCGCACGAAGGCGGGGGCTACTGCTGAGCGGTGTCCCCGCCTTCCTTGCTGGGCGCCGCCCACGGGTCGACCGATTCATTCCGTGGAGCCTCGTCCGCCTGTTCCTGGTCTTGCTCGCGCTGTCCTTCTTCCAGGCGCACACCGAAACGTGGCTGTTCATCAGCACGTGAGCCGTACTCAGTCGGACCAGTCGGTTCCGGGCGCTGCCTGCGCTGACGGATCGGCTGGATCAGGTTGCCACGCGTATTTTGCAGCAACTTGTAGGCCTCTTCAATCTGCGCCGCTGCCAGCACCGCGTAGCGTGAGGCTACGGTCTGTGAATGCGACGTGAAATCTCGACGCGACCCTGTCAGCGCGTAGAACAGCACCGACATGATGACACCGATCAGTGCGCCACCACCCAGCGACAGCAGCATGAACGGCAACATGTTGCTTTGGAGTGAAAAGGACATCAGCAGTCCAATGAACGCGCCCCACAATGCGCCCGACGCAGCGCCCGACGCAGCGACCTTCCCGGTCGTCAGCTTGCCGGTCACACGCTCCACCATGTGCAGGTCCGTGCCGACAATCGTGATGAACTGAACATCGAATCCCTGATCACTCAGATAGTCAACCGCATCTGACGCTTCCATATAGGTCTTGTATGAGCCAACCTCTGTACCGGATGGCATTGTTGGCGCAAGGAGCGCCGAACCGTGGCGGCGTGCCATTTTTAATCCTCTTTCACATCACACCATAAAGTTTTCCTGCGCCTCGTGAAACCTCACATCACCTGACGCGTATGAATTCAGCCTAGACTGATTGTGTGAATACTGCTGCTCCAACCACCGTGACGCCCGGACGTCGCCGCATCTTCGTCGCCAAGCTTGCCGGCACAGGCGTTTTTGACCCGTTGGGTGAAAAAGTTGGCACCATCCATGACGTCGTCGTGGCCATGCGACTCAAGACCCCGGCGAACGTCATCGGCTTCGTCATCGAGGTCGGACCGCGTCGCAGGATCTTCCTGCCTTTCACTCGCGTCACCTCCATCGAATCCGGAGCTGTTATCATCACAGGCCTGCTGAATCTGCGCCGCTTCAATCAGCGGCCAGCTGAAGCACTCGTCATTTCCCAGCTCTTCGACCGCATCATCACAATGAACGATGGCAGCGGCGAAGCAAAAATCCTCGACGTGGCGATGGAGCAGCGTCGCCCTCGTGACTGGGTGCTCACCAAACTGCATGTCCAGCGCCAGCGCCTCAACACGTTGGGATTCCGCCGCGGAGGCGAAACCCTGACCGTCGATATTCCACAAACCACCGGACTCTTCATTGCCGACTCCGACCAGACCGCCACCGCACTCATCCAATACACCGAGGACATGAAGGCAGCTGACCTGGCGGACTTCCTGCATGACCTGCCCGCTGACCGCCAGCTCGCGGTCGCTCAGGAACTGCCTGAACACCGACTGGCCGACGTGCTCGAAGAACTCGGTGATGATGACCGCGTGCAAATCGTGTCCGCATTGGAGACTGGACGCGCCGCCGACATCCTCGACGAAATGCAGCCTGACGACGCGGCCGACCTGATCTCTGAGCTGCCTGATCCGATTGCGCAATCCCTGCTGGCTCGGATGGGTCCCGAAGAAGCACAGGACGTGCGAAGGCTGCTGACCTATGCCGAATCAACGGCCGGCTCGCTGATGACCACCGAGCCCGTCATCCTCGGCCCTGACGCAACCGTGGCGCAGATGCTGGCCGCTGTGCGGCGCACTGACCTGCCCGCATCGCTGGCATCCATCGTGTGTGTCACGCGCCCACCCCAGGAAACACCGACCGGCCCGTTCCTGGGGGTTGTGCACATCCAGCGCGCGCTGCGTGAACCACCCCAAACACTGTTGGGAACGATCCTCGATGATGACATTGAGGCCGTCTCCCCCACCGTTCACATCGCGACAGTCACTCGTCTGATGGCAACGTACAACCTGTCTCTGGTGCCCGTCACCGACGAGGACGACGTTCTTCTGGGCGCTGTCTCCGTTGACGACGTCCTGGACGCGTTGCTGCCGACCGACTGGCGTGACTTTGATGATGACGTGACCGACAAGTTGATGGCAAGGAGCATCGATGGCTGACCGTTTGGACACACCCGCTGACCGCCGCCGCAGGCTCCCGCGCATCAACCTCGAATCGGAAGGAATGGGGCGCGCAGCCGAACGCCTCGCGCGTTTTTCCGGCACCCCGCAGTTCATCGTCTATCTGACGGTGTTCGTCGCCCTGTGGATCGGCTGGAACACTCTGGCGCCCGACAGGCTCCAATTCGACAAGGCAGAACTTGGTTTCACCGCACTGACGCTGATGCTGTCACTGCAGGCATCGTACTCGGCACCTCTGATCCTGCTGGCGCAGAACCGTCAGGACGATCGTGACCGCGTACAGGCCGAGCAGGACCGGCAGCGCGCCGAACGCAACCTGACGGACACGGAATACCTCACGCGCGAGATCGCCGGTTTGCGTTTGAGCCTGCAGGATATGGCCACCCGCGACTTCGTACGCTCCGAGCTTCGTGACATGCTCGACGAACTCCAGGAAGGCAACGGAACCGACGAGGCGTCCCTACGCGCCCGGATCCGCGCCGAACTGGAAGACGAAGTCCGCCAGGAAGTGACCCAACAGGTCCGCGCCGAACTGGCTGGGCAGAAGGACGCCTAGCATTATCCGTCCCCGTGTGGCGTGACCCACCTGGCGAGTTTGTGTCGGCCAAGTACGATGGATTACATGTCTGAAACGTCCATTGAACACGCTGTCCACTCCGCTCTTGAAACGGTGATGGATCCGGAACTGCACCGCCCGGTCACCGACCTCAACATGATTGACGAGGTCCGTATCGACGGGACCACCGCTCATATCGGTGTCCTGCTGACCACTGCGGGCTGTCCCCTCCACGAGACGATCACGCGCGACATCAAGGCTGCGGTGGGTGCCGTTGACGGTATCGAAACCGTCGAGGTCACGATGGGCGTCATGAATGACGAGCAAAAGAAAGCTTTACGTGAAAAGCTCAACGACGGGAAGGCCGAACGCGAGATCCTCTTCAACAAGCCCGATTCACTCACCCGCATCATTGCGGTCACATCCGGCAAGGGCGGGGTTGGCAAGTCGTCCATGACGGCGAACCTGGCCGGAGCAATGGCGTCCGCCGGCCTGAAAGTTGGCGTCCTCGACGCTGACATTTATGGCTTCTCCATTCCGCGCATGATGGGCGTGGTTCATGAGCCGCAGGTTCTGGACGGCATGATCATTCCGCCCATCGGTGCCGGCGGCGTCAAGGTCGTCTCAATCGGCATGTTTGTTCCGGACGGCCAGGCCGTCGTGTGGCGCGGACCGATGCTACACCGCGCACTCCAGCAGTTCCTCGCGGACGTATTCTGGGGTGACCTGGACGTTCTGCTCATCGATATGCCTCCCGGCACCGGTGATGTGGCAATCTCCATCGCACAACTGCTGCCAACCTCTGAAATCCTGGTCGTCACCACTCCGCAGGTTGCGGCGGCAGAGGTTGCGGAACGTGCCGGCTCCATCGCAGCGCAGACCCAGCAGCACGTCCTCGGCGTCATCGAGAACATGTCCTACCTGGTCCAGCCGGACGGGTCGCGCCTCGAAGTGTTCGGCACCGGCGGCGGCGAATCCGTATCGGCACGCCTGAGTGCACAACTCGGATACGACGTGCCGCTCCTGGCCCAGATTCCGCTCGACATTCACTTGCGCGAGGGCGGCGACTCCGGCTCCCCCATCGTCCTGAGTGGCGAAGGTGACGCAGCAACCGTCTTGAAAACGGTGGGCGCGCTGCTGGGACAGCGCAAGCGCGGACTGGCCGGAATGCACCTGAACGTGACACCTGCACAGGGAGGGCGCCTCGGATAGCGCGGCACGTGAAATCACCAGCCGCCGTTCAATCAAGGTAGGCTTGAGGACAACGTGAATGATTCATGTGGGTGTGGGAGGACGTCGTGACATCAGATAAAGCGCAAACCTGGGTTTTTTCAGAAGAATACGTCAGCGAATCTGAGACCATTCGGCGCGCGCGCGACGTTGCCATCGAGCTGGGAGCTGAGCCTATTTCAACAGGTGTCGGCGCAACGCTGCGGATGCTTGCCTCGTGCACCGGAGCGAAAGCTGTCCTGGAAATCGGCACGGGTGCAGGTGTGTCAGGCCTGTGGATGCTTGAGGGGATTCCGACCAACGGTGTGCTCACCACAATTGACGTGGAACCTGAATTCCATCGTCATGCCCGCCGCGCATTTGAATCGGCCGGCCGGGGTTCCGGCCACACACGCCTGATCTCTGGCAGGGCGCTTGATGTACTGCCCCGCATGGCAGCCGGTGCCTACGACATGATCGTCATTGACGCTGACGTGAAGGAAACGCCCGAATACCTCGACCATGCGCTGCGCATCCTCCGCCCAGGCGGCACAGCGGTGGTGGTACACGCATTGTGGCATGACCGAGTCGCAGATCCGGCCCGCCGTGACGAGGAAACCGTTGTCATGCGTGAAGTGATTCGCGTGATGGGTGAAACGGAGGATTTCGTCACCTCGCTGCTTCCGGTCGGTGACGGCGTCCTGGTTGCTGTCAAAGCCTGACCGGGCATAAACGAAGGGTCTCACCATGCATCTGCCGCACGATGAGACCCCTTGGTCCAGCTACACGTCACACAGCCTGTGACAGTGCCTCGGAGAGGTCTTTCGCCTCCTCAGGCGTGAGCTCGATGACCAGCCGTCCGCCACCTTCACTGGGAATACGCATCACAATGCCGCGCCCTTCTTTGGTGGCCTCGAGGGGACCGTCACCAGTCCGAGGTTTCATGGCTGCCATGTCTCACGCTCCTTGGTATGGTTTTCACTGCTGCCGACACGCAATCTGCGCTTGGCAGTGGACACATCCATTCTACCGTGACTGCCGCAAAATGGGATGCGCACAGGCGAAATTACGCTGAAAAATCACTCTTTCGTGCGTTCACGAATGATGGCGACAGCTTCACGCGGATCGTCAACGAGCGTGAACAGGTCCGGGTCACCGGGCGAAATCGCACCGTGAGTCACCATTGTGGAACGTACCCACTCGACCAGCCCACCCCAGTAGTCTGACCCGATCAAGACCAACGGAAATGCCTGGACCTTGCCGGTCTGCACCAGCGTGACCGCTTCGAACAGTTCATCCATCGTGCCAAAACCACCGGGCATGACGATGAATCCACACGAATACTTCACGAACATGGTCTTACGGGCGAAGAAGTAGCGGAAGTTGATCCCCATGTTCACCCACTGGTTCATTGCCTGCTCCATCGGCAGCTCAATGCCCAGGCCGACGGAAGCCCCGCCCGCTTCAAAAGCACCTTTGTTCGCCGCCGCCATCGCCCCCGGACCACCGCCGGTGATGACGGCATATCCCGATTCGACCAGCAGTCGGCCAATCATCTGCGCGTATTCCCAATACGGATCGTCTTCCTGCGTGCGTGCCGAACCAAAGACCGACACAGCCGGCCCCAGCTCGCTCAGCGCTCCGAACCCTTCAACGAACTCCGCCTGGATCCTCAGCACGCGCCACGGGTCTTCATGCACCCAGTCAGTGTCTTTCTGTGGCCGCAGCAAGCGCGTTTCCGAGGTTTCCTTCGGTATCTGGTTTCCTCGCAGCATAACGGGGCCGCGCATATAGGTGCGTTTGTGGGGATGGTTTTCCTGACTTTCCATCAACCTCTCCTTGGTGTGATCGGCATGTCAGCGACGTTGCCCGATTGTTTACAGAAAAATAATAGGTCCTCGTTGTAGCGTTATCCTCATGACCCGATCTGACGTTCACACTCACGGCACCTGCGACGACTCTACCGACCCCACACCTGGTGAACTTGCGCGGCACGCAGCGGACACCATTGCGCGCCGCTCCGGCATCGACCACCACGACATTGCGCTCGTGCTGGGATCAGGATGGGGCGGAGCAGCCGACCTGATCGGTGAAACAATCAGCGAAATCCCTGCAGCAGAAGTGCCGGGCTTCTTTGCTCCCGCAGTGGCTGGCCACGTTCCCGTCATGCGCTCAATTCGGGTGCACGGATCTGACACAGTCGCCCTCGTCCTGGGTTCACGAACGCACTACTACGAAGGCAAAGGAGTGCGAGCGGTTGCCCACGGGATGAGGACGGCAGCGGCCGCAGGAGCTCGCACCGTCGTCCTGACCAACGGGTGTGGAGGGCTGAACCCACAGTGGAGCCCCGGCCAGGCGGTTCTGATCCGCGACCATATCAATCTCACCGGCGCTTCCCCGCTGGAGGGCGCTACATTTGTCGACCTGACCGACCTGTATTCGCAGCGTCTGCGCACTGTCGCTCACACGATTGACCCGACCTTGCCTGAAGGCGTGTATGTCCAGTTCCCCGGCCCACACTATGAAACCCCCGCCGAAGTGAAGATGGCAGGGATCCTGGGCGGCGACCTGGTGGGCATGTCCACCACGCTCGAGGCGATAGCGGCGCGCGAAGCCGGCATGGAGATCCTCGGCATCTCACTCATGACGAATCTGGCAGCAGGAATCTCACCTGAACCCCTCTCGCATGCCGAGGTGATCGCAGCCGGTCAGGAGGCCGCTCCCAGAATTGCGCGCCTCTTGGCTGATATCGTTCAGGCAATCGCAACTGATGCTGAGTGATAGCGGAAGGACTGACAGTGACACACATGGATATCGACGTTGAAGCTGTTCGCCGGTGGATTGACGACGATCCTGACGAAGCGACCGCACGCGAGCTGACGGATCTGCTTGAGCAGTCCGCGACTAGCGAGGATGCGCGCATTGAACTGGCCGACCGTTTCAAGGGCCTCCTCGAATTCGGAACAGCCGGGCTGCGCGGCCATCTCGGAGGCGGGCCGAACAGAATGAACCGCGCTGTGGTGATCCGCGCTGCAGCCGGCCTCATGGAGGTTCTCAAACGCCATGCGGGCCCGGACTTTTCGATCGTCATCGGCTGCGATGCCCGATATGGGTCGCGCCAGTTCGCCCTCGATACGGCGGGGGTTGCGACCGCAGCCGGCGGCACTGCCTACGTCCTGCCGCTCGCCATGCCCACGCCCCTCACAGCGTTCGCATTGCGCCACCTGGAAGCCGATGCGGCAGTGATGGTGACGGCCTCGCACAACCCGGCCGAAGATAACGGCTACAAGGTCTACCTGGGTGGGCGCGTGGTCACAGATTCTGGTCAGGGCTCTCAGATCGTCCCGCCTTTCGATGCGGAAATTTTCGAGGCGATCCAGGCCGTCACTTCTGTTCGTGACGTTCCGCGCGCCCAGTCAGGCTGGCATGAACTCGACGACTCAGTCGTGGAAGCCTATCTGGATCGAGTCACCTCACTGGTGACGGGCGGGCCAGAAAATGCGCAGCTACGCATCGTCGTGACCTCCATGCACGGTGTGGGCGGAGCAACGATGAGTGAAGCACTGCGCCGGCGCGGCTTTTCCGATGTTCACGTCGTTGCCCAGCAGCAGGATCCTGATCCGGATTTCCCGACCGTGCGTTTCCCCAATCCTGAAGAGCCGGGGGCACTGGACCTGGCGATGCAGCTGGCGCGCGACGTTAATGCCGACATCATCCTGGCGAACGATCCAGATGCTGACCGCTGCAGCGCCGCGCTTCCCGATCCCTCCATCGAGGGTGGCTGGAGGCAGTTGACCGGAGATCAGGTAGGCGCACTGCTGGGACTGCGGGCAGTCACGCAGGCACGTGGCGGCGAGGGCAACCCGACCGTTGCCAACTCGATTGTGTCCTCACGTCTGCTGTCGCGCATCGCGCAGACGCACGGCGTGACACACCGTGTCACACTGACCGGTTTCAAGTGGATTTCCCGCGTACCGAACCTGGTCTTCGGCTATGAAGAAGCTTTGGGATACTGCGTCGATCCGGGGTATGTGCGCGACAAGGACGGCATTTCAGCGTGCCTGCAGTTGGCGCGCTTTGCAGCAGAACGCAAGGCTGACGGCTCTTCTCTTCGGGCAGTTCTCGATGAGCTGGCCTGCGAGTTCGGCCTGTATGCGACCTCTCCCCTGACTATCCGTGTCGATGACCTGGCCACAATTACGACCGGTATGGCGAATCTGCGCGAGCGCGGTGTGGATTCGCTGGCCGGCTCCCCCGTCATCGAGACAACAGACCTGACGAACGGCTCTGAGCAGCTCGATCTGCCCGGTACGGATGCGCTTATTTTCCGCACCGAATCCGATGACCGCGTGGTGGCTCGCCCCTCGGGCACTGAGCCGAAGTTGAAGTGCTACTGCGAGGTTGTGATCCCTGTTTCGGATGGGAATGTGGACGCGGCCCGAACACAAGCCGCCGAGCGCCTCGAGCGGGTCAAAACTGACCTGCGCGCAGCGCTCGGCGTGTAGCGCAACCTAGTCGTCCAGGCCGTCCAGCACGGCGGCCGAGGAGGACAGGCCAAGCCGGGAGGCGCCTGCTTCGATCATGGCGAGCGCGCTCTGAGCATCGCGAATTCCGCCCGATGCCTTGACTCCCAGGCGGTCTCCCACGGTCTGACGCATGAGTTCAACGGCGTGGACCGATGCGCCGCCCGAAGGGTGGAAACCGGTGGATGTCTTGACGAAGTCCGCTCCGGCAGCTTCTGCCTGCTTGCAGGTCTCCACGATTTCCTCATCGGTCAGGACGGCTGATTCGATGATGACTTTCAAAACCGAGTCGGGGCATGCTGCACGCACGGCCGCAATGTCGGCGCGCACACCATCCCAGTCTGCCTGCTTAACCAGCGCAAGGTTCACAACCATGTCAATCTCGTCAGCACCGTCACGAACGGCTTGAGCAGCTTCAGCGGCTTTCACCTCGGCCTTGTGCGCGCCGGAAGGGAATCCGCACACGCACGCCACGTGGAGTCCTTCAGGGGCGTCGATGGGCAGCATCGACGGTGACACGCACACGGAGTAGGTGCCCAGTTCCTGAGCCTGTGCAATCAGCGCGCGCACGTCCTGGTCGGTTGATTCCGGTTTGAGCAATGTGTGGTCGATCATCTGTGCGACGTCGGATCGAGTGGTCATGGGGTGTCTCCTTTTCAGTAGGTCAGGGCGCTACCACAAGGCTGGGCAGCGTCCAGTTTCCAAATTCTTGCCGAGGGTGCCCAGCGCGAGCCTGTGTGAACACGCTGGGAGAAGTAGTGATGACTTTCCCGCTGGATGGCTCGAAAACCACCCACTGCGAGTCAGCGGATTCCGCTGCGAGCACGGCGATGACGTGCCGAGGGATGAGGCGGTGCGCCCCCACGTAGACGAACGCATCGATTCCGCTGTTGACTGCCCGTTGAACCCGGTCAACACCCCCGCATTCCCATGGCGTCCAGCCGTAGCGCACTCCTACCGCGCTTGATGCCAGTGAAGCCAGTGCCCACGGCGAGGTGCCTAAGGCCTGCGGCCACGGGATCCCCACCCGCGCGGCCTGAGCGTGCAGCGCAACCTGGATCCGGTCAACAGCATCGCGCCGAGCATTCAGATAGGCGTGCTGCGGTCCGCCCGCCCGCGCGGCAACCGCTGCAAGCGCAGCGATCCCGCACGTTGTGCCGTCAACCTGATGCGGCATGACTGCGGGAAGTGGCCGAGGGTGCGCGGTGTTCACTGAGGATCCACTCGATCCAGCACGACGGAGTCAGCACCGCCGCGGCGCTCAGGGCCAATCGCGATGGCTCCCGACAGGGCTTCACGCGCCCGCTCGATTCGCTCAGGTGTCTGCGTGTGCAGCGTCAACAGAGGCTGTCCCTTCGTGACGGCCTCACCCGGTTTGGCGTGGATTTCGATGCCTGCTTCCGCCTGCACGGCATCTTCCTTGCGTGCGCGGCCAGCCCCCAGGCGCCACGAGGCCACACCGATCGAGAGTGCATCCATCGCGGTGACATATCCGGAAGCTTCGGCAGCAATGACTTCCGTGTGCTGGGCAGCCGGCAGCGCAGCGTCAGGATCCCCGCCCTGGCCTGCGACCATTTCACGCCACTTGTCCATCGCGCGGCCATCAGCGAGCGCTTCAGCAGGGTCAACGTCTCCTCGTCCAGCCTGACGCAGCATTTCGCGTGCCAGAGCAACGGTCAGTTCCACCACGTCAGAGGGTCCGCCACCGGCCAGGACCTCCACAGCTTCACGCACTTCCAGCGCGTTGCCGACAGTACGTCCCAGCGGCGTGGACATGTCGGTGAGCAGCGCACAGATCGACAGACCTGCATCTGAACCAAGGTCCACCATCGTGCGTGCCAGTTCGCGCGCATGGTCAATGTCTTTCATGAAGGCACCGGAGCCGACCTTCACGTCCAGCACCAGTGAGCTGGTGCCTTCAGCAATCTTCTTCGACATAATCGACGATGCGATCAGCGGAATACAGTCAACGGTTCCGGTCGTGTCACGCAGCGCGTACAGCTTGCGGTCAGCGGGAGCCAACCCAGACCCTGCCGCGCAGATCACTGCCCCAACCGTATCCAGCATGTGCATGATTTCGTCATTGCTCAGGTTCGCGCGCCACCCGGGGATCGATTCCATCTTGTCCAGGGTTCCGCCGGTGTGCCCCAGGCCGCGCCCGGACAGCTGCGGCACGGCCACGTCATACACCGCGACGAGAGGTGCCAGCGGCAGCGTGATCTTGTCACCGACACCGCCGGTGGAGTGCTTGTCACTGGTGGGGCGCGTCAGGCTGGAAAAGTCCATCCGTTCCCCGGAGCTCATCATGGCCTGCGTCCAGCGCTCAATTTCACGGCGCTGCATCCCGTTGATGAAAATCGCCATCGCCAGCGCCGACATTTGCTCATCGGCAACGACGCCTCGCGTGTAGGCATCGATCACCCAGTCGATCTGATGGTTGTCCAGCTCACCTCCGTCACGCTTGGTTGAGATGACGTCGACAACGTCAAACTGTTCAACGCTCATTGCTTCCTCCGTTCTCAGGGTCTTCACCTGTCACTTCACGCACATTCCACGGGCCAAAGCCGCGCGGCAGTACCTCGTCCATCCGCATCAGGCCGCCAGGCATGGCGAGCATCAGGTCAGGGCCGCCATGTTCGAACAGGATCTGTCGGCACCGTCCGCACGGAGCGGTCGCCTCCTGGTGGGCATTGACGCACGCGAACGCGACCAGGTGCCCTCCACCTGTGTTGATCAGTTCAGATATCACGCCACATTCAGCGCACAGTGTCACACCGTACCCGGCGTTCTCAACGTTGCATCCCGACACGATTCGACCATCGTCGACGAGGGCGGCCGCGCCCACCGGATAGTGCGAATACGGGCAATAGGCTCGCTGCATGGCACTGACGGCTGCCTGGTGAAGGTCAGCCCACGTCTGGTCTGTGATCTCCATAGTTCTCCCTTGCCGTTCCATTTCTACTTTACGGGTAGGGAACGCCTTCTGCGGCTGGCGCGCGCACACGACCCACGAAGCCTGCAATCGCCAGAATCGTCACCACATAGGGGATCATCAGCATGATCTGTGACGGCATGGGTGATCCGATAATGGACAGCGTGTAGCCCAGGTTCATGGCGAAACCGAACAGCAGTGCTGCGGCCACTCCGCCGATCGGGGTCCAGCCGCCCAGAATCATGGCGGCCAGGGCGATGTAGCCGTTGCCCGATGCCATGTCCTTGGCGAATGCCAGGCCGTGCCCGATGGTGAAGAACGCACCGCCCAGGCCGGCCAGAGCGCCACCCAGGATCGCATTGTTGATGCGTGTCCTCATCACGTTGATGCCCACTGTGTCGGCCGCCTGCGGGTGCTCGCCGCACGCCCGCATACGCAGGCCCCATCGTGAGTGGAACAGCATGAACTGCAGCACTCCAACCACAACGTACATCGTGTACACCAAGATGGTCTGCTGGAACAGCACCGGGCCGATCAGAGGGATCCTGGACAGGATCGGAATCGAAATGACCGGCAGTGATACACCGGAGTTAAAGGCTTCGCGCGACTCCGCTGACACATTCAGCACCGTGGAGTAGAAGAAGCTGGTCAATCCCAATACCAGCACGTTCAGCACAACACCGACAATGATCTGGTCGACGCGGTATTTCAGTCCGAACAGCACCAGGAGCAGTGACACCAGCATGCCGGCGATCGGCGCGGCAATCAGGCCCACCCATGCGTTCCTGGCCAGCGAGGCGACGACCGCGCCGAGGAACGCTCCGAAAAGCAGCTGACCTTCAATGGCGATGTTGATGGTTCCAGAGCGCTCCCCCACCGTGCCGGCCATTGCGCCGAAAATCAATGGAACTGACAGGGTCAGTGCGCCCGCCAGCAATGTGACGATCGGGATGACGGTGTCGCGCCCCGCTCCAGCCCAGGTCAGGAACACGAGAATGAACAGCACGCCGACGATTGCATGCATCCACAGCGGAGTGCTCACGCGGCGCTGCCGCTGCATGAATGCGACGGCTGTCAGGGCTGCCAGAATCAGCGTGGCCACGATGGCGAAAGGCCGTGCAGGAACAGAGAAGTCCGGGATCGCCACGAAGTCCGAGGACCGTCCCAGCGCAAAGCGCGTGGAACTGTGGCAATAGAACGCCAACAGTGCGCTCAGTACCGCCGCCAGCGCGTAGGAAACAACAACTTTCACCGGCAGTGCGGGCTGCACAGACTGTGTAGTCGCTGTGGTACTCATGCTGCCACCTCTTTCTTCGCGATACGGGAATGCGGCAGCGGTTCAGGCAAACGGAAAATCGCGCGAACCAGTGGCGGCGCGGCAATGAACAACACGATCGTGGACTGGATGACCAGGACAATGTCGATCGGAGTCTGCGTCGCAGTCTGCATAATCGCACCGCCCGCTTTCAGCGCGCCGAACAGCAATCCGGCCAGCACCGTACCCAGTGGGCGTGACTTGCCCAGCAGCGCCACGGTGATCGCATCAAAACCGATTGATGCGGCAATGCCGGTAGTCAGATAGCGTTCAGTGCCCAGAGCCGGGGCCGAACCAGCCAGACCGCACAGCGCACCAGAAACAATCATGACCAGCGTCGTCACTTTTTCAACGGAGATACCCGCTGTGCGTGCCGCCGCAGGATTCAGGCCCGTCGCGCGGAATTCGAACCCGATCGTTGAACGCTCCAGCAGCCACCACACGAACAGTGCAGCCGCCAGAGCGGCAATGAATCCGAAGTGCACACGGAAGGAATCTCCCAGCAGCCTGGGGTACATCGCTGTTTCGAGGACCGGCATGGATTTCGGGTTCGTGTTCCCCTCGCCAATGAACGAGGGCCGGGTCAGGACGTACCCGATCAGCAAACCGGCGATCGAGTTGAGCATGATCGTCGTGATGACTTCGTTCGCGCCGGTCTTCGCTTTCAGGATGCCGGCAATTCCGGACCACAGTGCACCGCCGAGGGCGGCTCCGCACATGGCTGCCAGCAAGTGAATCACGGGTGGCAGGTGCCAGGCGAATCCCACGTAGCTGCCGAAGATTGCACCGAGCACGACCTGCCCCTGCGCACCGATGTTGAACAGGCCTGCCCGGAATCCCACTGCCACACCCAGGCCCGCAAAGATCAGGGGAACCGAGTTGGTGAGGGTTTCGGTGATCGGCCGCCACATGCGTGCTGTGCTGGACGCTTTCCAGTCAAAGACTGCACCGCGCAGCATCGCCTCGTAGGCGTCGCCCACTGCGGACCACAATGCGGCGAACGTGTCGACGGGGCGTGCGAAGAAATACCCGGCCGCTGTCTGAACGTTTGGGTTTGAAATGGCGATCAGCACTGATCCGACGACGAGTGCCACGACAACGGCCAGAACCGATACGAGCCAGGAGCCCGACATGACGCGTCGGATGAGGGAAGCCTGCGCACCGGAGCGGTCGGACACGTCTGGTGTTTCCTGTGCCTCTTTCACTGCTCCTCCTTTTCAGCCTGCTCGTCGGCAGCGCCCAGAATTGTTTCATGGTGAGCGGCCTGGCTGCGAGCTTCGTCGGCGGGCACACCCGCCATCATCAGTCCCAGCACGTCGCGCGGTGTATCGGCGGGGACGATGCCGACGATTCGTCCGCGATACATCACGGCGATCCGGTCAGCCAGCGCGACAACCTCGTCCAGTTCACTGGAGATGATCAGCACCGCGGTTCCTTCGTCACGCTCAGCAACAATGCGGCGGTGGACGAACTCGATCGATCCGACGTCCAGGCCGCGGGTCGGCTGCGAGGCCACCAGAAGGTCCAGGTCGCGCGAAATTTCACGTGCCAGCACGACCTTTTGCTGATTGCCGCCCGACAGAGTGGAGATCGGGTCAGAAACGTCGGTGACACGAATGTCGTACTCGTCAACTTTTTCGAGCGCGTTGGCGCGCACTTTCTTCGGATTTAACGACGGACCTGCGCCAAACTGCGCACTGTTCGAAATATCCAGGATGAGATTTTCGGCAATCGAGAAGCCTGCGATCATGCCGTCGGTCGAGCGATCCTCGGGCACGAACCCCATGCCGTGATGGATGCGCTGGCGCACACTCATCGGGGAGAGCTGCGCTCCTGACATTGTCATCGTCCCGGACGTCGGTGTTTCCAGTCCGAGCAGGCATTCAGCCAGTTCGGTCTGACCATTGCCCTGCACGCCGGCCACCGCCAGAATCTCTCCGCTGCGAATACTCAACGTCACATCATCGAGTGCAACTGCGCCCGCCGCATCAACCAGCGACAGTCCGTCCACATCCAGCACAACCTCGCCAGGTGAGGCCGGGCCTTTTTCCACCGTCAGATTCACGTCGCGGCCCACCATCATCGAGGCCAGCTCGTTCTCGCTTGAATCCGGAGCAGCTTCACCAACCACTTTTCCGCGCCGGATCACCGTGATGCGATCCGCGATTGCGCGCACTTCGCGCAGCTTATGCGTGATGAAAACGATGGATGTGCCGTCCTCTTTCAGTCCGCGCATAATCTCAATAAGTTCATCGGTTTCCTGCGGGGTGAGCACGGCAGTCGGCTCATCGAGGATCAGCACTTTAGCTTCACGCGAGAGTGCCTTGATGATCTCCACGCGCTGCTGAGCTCCCACAGGCAGGTCTTCGATTCGTGCTTTCGGATTCACGTCGAATCCGAATCGGGCTGAGATTTCAGTCACCTTACGGGCGGCGGCGACCTCGTCGATCACTCCAAACGTGCCGGTGGGTTCGTAACCCAGGGCCACGGATTCGGCAACGGTGAATACGGGGACGAGCATAAAGTGCTGGTGCACCATGCCGATTCCGGCTGCCACAGCGTCGCCGGGACCTTTAAAGCGGACGGGTTCCCCGTCGATGAGGATTTCACCGGCATCTGGTTGGTACAGGCCGTACAGCACATTCATCAACGTTGATTTACCTGCGCCGTTTTCACCCAGCAGGGCGTGAATCTGACCAGGTTCAACGGTCAGATCAATATGGTCATTGGCGACGAGGGGCCCGAAAACCTTAGTGATGCCTCGTAGTTCGAGTTTCACTCGCTGACTCTTTTCTGAAAGAACGAAGATGCCGTCGCCACCTCATATTCGGTTGCGACGGCATCTTCATCATTCGGTCGGTGTTACACGCTCACAGAGAGCGCATCACTTTGCCGGGTCGTACTGCGTGGACACATCCAGTGATCCGTCCACAATCTGCTGCTTCAGCTCTTCGACCTTGTCCTTGAGCTCCTGAGAAACCTGGGAGTCCATGTCGTAGAACGGAGCCATCGCCACGCCCTTGTTCTTCAGGTTGCCGATGTATGGCGTGGAGGAGAAGTTGCCGTCCTTCGCGTCCTTGACAGTGTCGAACACGGCATTTCCGATTTCCTTGACGACGGACGTGAAGATGGCTGGATCGCCCACTGATTCGTGACCGTCAGCGTCAACCCACACTGCCTTCAGTTCGCCCTTGTTCGGTGCTGCGTTGATGGCTGACAGGGTGCCTGAGCCGATTGGGCCGGCAACCGGCATGATGATGTCGGCGCCCTGAGAGATGAATCCTTCAGTCAGAGTCTGTCCCTTATCGATCGAGGAGAAGTCGCCCACGAATGAACCGGTCTTCTTCTCGGTGTCCCACCCCAGAACCTGGATGGCGCTGCCGTTGTCTTCGTTGTACTTCTCAACGCCCTTGGCGAAGCCTTCCATGAAGATCTGGACGGTCGGAATTTCCATGCCGCCGTAGGTTGCGACTGTGCCGCTCGTGGTGGTGCCGGCTGCAACATATCCGGCGAGGAACGCTGCCTCAGCCGTGTTGAAGATGAGCGGGCGGCCGTTTTCCAGTTCGATCGGGTTCTGCTGTGCGTCCTGGAACTGCGAGTCAACGAGTGCGAACTGGATATCCGGGTTGGCCTGTGCTGCCTCAGCCATGGTGATAGCCAGCTTGTATCCAACGCCGACGATCAGCGTGCATCCGTCCTGAATCATGGCGTCAACGTTGGTCTGGTAGTCACCGTCTGACGTTGATTCCGCGAACTTGACTTCCACGCCCAGTTCCTGGCCAGCGCGATCCATGCCTTCCTTACCGGATTCGTTGAAGGAGCGGTCGTCGAAGCCGCCCTCGTCAGAGACCATACAGGCCTTGACTTCACTGGAACCCGCCGCCTGACCGGACTGGCCACCGGCTCCTGATGCCGGTTCGGTTGATCCGCTTGATGCTTCGGGTGCTGCGCCGCATCCTGCGAGCGCGAGCGCTGCGATCGCTGCAACAGCGCCTAGTTTGAAGCTCTTCGTCATAGTCTTCCTCTCACGAATATGGCATGCCCTCGGTGGACATGTCGTCGCTGCAGAATCCTCATAACGATAGCGCAAATCGTAAGGGCGTTTGGACAAAATTACGGATTCTTGATCTAGATCATGTCCAGACGTCCGTTTTCACGCGCCAGCTCCACAACATGAGATACGTCCTGAGCGCGGTCATTGCTGACCACCAGAATCGCATCGTCCTGAACGACGACGGTCATGTTGTCCACCCCGACCAGCGCAATCATCTGATCGGTCGACGAGTGCACGCTGGTGCCCGGCGCATCAACGCGTACGACCGATCGCTCCGATTGGCCGAACGTGTTGAGCGAGGGATAGTCCCCCACGTCAGTCCACCCCAGATCCTGCGAAGGCACCACCGCGACGCGTCCGCGCGCGGCGAGCGGCTCGGCCAGGGCGTAGTCAATGGCGATCGATTCAATGGACTCCCATAGTTCTTCGCGCTCGTTCGGGTCGGTGTCAGGGTCCACGATCGCGTTCAAGGCGCGGTCCATCTGTGGATTCTCATGGGCGAGGGCGTCCCTGAGCGTGCCCGCCCGCACGATGAATATTCCAGCGTTCCACAGGTAGCCGTCCGTCACGTATCGCCGGGCGGTTGACTCGTTGGGCTTTTCCACGAATTCGCTGACTGTATAGGCGCCGCTGGCTCCCCCAAGTGCAGGCCCGGGATGGATATATCCGTACGCGGTCGATGGCGAGGTGGGCGCAATGCCAATCGTTGTCAGGTAGCCGCTGCGGGCTGCCTGAACTGCCCGCCCGATCGCCTGGTGCAGCTGATCGGGGTGCGCGATGGCATGGTCAGCTGCAAATGAGCCGACAATCGCGTCCTGCCCAAAACGCCTGAGAATGGAGTAGGCTGCCCACCCGATCGCTGCCATCGAATTGCGTGGAGCCGGTTCCGCAAGGATTGTGCACTCGTCGTGCAGCTGGGCGGCGACAGCGTCACGATGCCTGGCGCCGGTGACGACCGTGATGGACCGGGAGACAGGCGTCAGCCTCGTCACTGTCTCCTGCAGCATGGAGCAGCCGCTGCCCGTCAGGTCGAGCAGGAATTTCGGGCGGTTTCGGCGCGACAGTGGCCACAGGCGTGTACCTGAGCCTCCAGCCGGAATAATCGCGTGAATGGTCGGGGCGATATGGGTCGTCATGGCTCCAGAATATGCATAAACCTCCGGCCGCTCCACGGCGACCGGAGGCTTATGACCAGAGAGTCGGGTCTTACTCTTCTTCAGATGCTTCCTCAGCGGCTTCAGCGGCTTCAGCGCCTTCAGATTCGCCTTCTGCAGCTGCTTCAGGTTCAGGAATTTCGTTTTCCTGAATCTCGGCGACCGACAGAATGTCAACCTCTTCGTCGGTGACCAGATCAACGTTCTCAGGCAACTTCAGGTCGCCTGCGTGGATCACCAGGCCGTCCTCGGCGCCCTCGATGTCGACCTCGATGAACTCGGGGATCGAGGTAGCAGGCGCAGCCACCATGACCTGGAAGGTTTCGACGGTGTGCGTCAGGCCGGCCTGCGGCTCGCCCACGACGGAGATCGGAACCTCAACATCAACCTTTTCGCCGGCCTTCACGGCCAGCAGGTCGACGTGCAGGATGTTGCGTGACACGGGGTGACGCTGGACGTCCTTCACTAATGTCAGGTAGGTTTCACCATCGACCGACAGTTCAACGACTGCGTTCGGGTTAGAACGCACAATCAAAAACGTTTCGTGCGAGGGCAGTCCCAGATGCATCGTGTCGGAACCGTGTCCGTACATGACTGCGGGGATCACGCCGTCACGACGTGCGCGGCGTGCTGCACCCTTACCAAAGTCATTGCGCAGCTGCGCATCAAGATGATTTTCACTCATTGAAGCCTCCATTTTTCAGTCGTTTCTTCGCCGACGACACCAACAAGGCTTCTCTCTGCGCGCGGGCGCACCGCAGGTAAAAGCTTCGTCGATCACGGCACCGCAGATATGCGACGCCCTCGCCGGAGCAACGACACATAGCCTAACCCGAAAGGGGCGCTCTATGCGACCCCGTCGAACAGTGATGTGACCGATCCGTCTTCGAAGACCTCTTTAATGGCGCGAGCCAGCAGAGGCGCAATCGACAGGATCGTCAGCTTGTCAAAACGCTTCTCCCCAGTGATGGGCAACGTGTCAGTGACGACCACTTCAGTTGCTCCACACTCAGAGAGGCGCTGGGTTGCCGGGTGGGACAGGACGCCGTGCGTTGCCGCCACGAGCACTGACTTCGCACCGGCCTTGTACAGTACCTTGACCGCTTCAGCAATCGTGCCGCCCGTGTCGATCAGGTCATCAACCAGCACGCAGTCACGCCCGTCGACTTCACCCACCACGCGGTTGGCGACCGCGACGTTGGGGCGAGTGGTGTCACGGGTCTTGTGAATGAATGCCAGCGGGCAGTTCCCCATCTTCGCAGCCCACTTCTCAGCCACGCGAATGCGGCCGGCGTCCGGCGACACGACAGTGGCGTGCGACAGGTTCACGCGTCCGCGCACGTAGTCGACCAGCACGGGCATGGCCCACAGGTGATCAACAGGACCGTCGAAGAAGCCCTGTTCCTGCGAGGCGTGCAGATCCACGCTCATCACGCGGTCAGCTCCGGCTGTCTTGTACAGATCGGCCACGAGGCGAGCGGAGATCGGTTCACGACCCTGATGTTTCTTATCCTGACGTGCATAGGGGTAAAACGGTGAAACAGCGGTGATGCGCTTGGCTGACGCGCGCTTGGCGGCATCAATCATGATGAGCTGTTCCATCAGCCACTTGTTAATAGGGGTGGTGTGCGACTGCAGCACGAAGACGTCAGCCCCACGCACAGATTCGTTGAATCGAACGTAGATCTCTCCGTTGGCAAAATCGTAGGCAGTGGTCGCAGAGACACCGCAGCCCAGATGCTCACCTACCTGATTTGCAAGATCGACGTGTGCCCGTCCTGATACAAGCACGAGTCGTTTTTCACCACTGGCGACCAAGCCACTCATACGGTTGTCCTCCCCTTCAACCTGCCGCTACACGGATGCGGCGTCTCTTATGCTATAGGTTCATCCCCCTGATCCGTGAGTTGATGTGGCGTGCTTTACTCGATACAGGCCCCTCAAGGCTATTTCGGGATCGATTAGCACTGTTGTTCCGGTGTCGTGCAGGCACGAGATTATTTCGGGGAACGCGACCCCCCAGAGAGGATGACGCAAAACCGTTTTTCGTTGCTATAGTGCAACTTTGCTCAGTACATTGAGCTCCGCCCCCAGGATTCGAACCTAGACTAAGGGCACCAAAAACCCCTGTGCTGCCGTTACACCAAGGCGGATAGACCACCCGATTATGTCACAGTCGCGCGAAGAATCAGAAGCTTAAAGTGTGGAGCTCAACACGTTCTAGAGTACTGCTATGGCAGAAAAACGAGTCCGGATGAGCGGTGTGGCGCGACGTGAGCAACTCATTGAAGTCGGTCGCGCCCTCTTTGCAAAGAAAGGTTTCGACGGTACGTCCATGGAGGAGGCAGCCGCGCAGGCAGGCGTCTCCAAACCGGTCGTCTACGAGCACTTTGGCGGAAAAGAAGGTCTGTATGCGGTGATCGTGGACCGTGAGGTGCAGTCCCTTGTCTCCGCGATCCAGACGTCGCTGGAATCGTCCACGCATCCGCGTGAGATCCTCGAGGCGGCCGCACTGACACTGCTGGATTACATTGAATCGAATACGGATGGCTTCCGCGTCCTCGTGCGCGATACACCCAACGACCGTACATCCAGTTCTTTCTCATCGGTGCTCGGCGATGTTGCGATGCGGGTGGAATACCTTGTGGCCGAACAGTTCGAACGCTCGAATATGGAACCGGGGTGGGCACCGCTGTATGCGCAGATGCTTGTCGGTTTGATCGCGCAGGTCGGGCAGTGGTGGCTCGAAGACCGCTCCATGCCGAAGGAAGTTGTGGCTGCACACGCCGTCAACCTGGTGTGGTACGGGCTGCGCAACCTCAAGACTGATCCGTCATTGCGTATGCATTCTGCGTGAGCCCCCCTCGCGAAAGTATCTCGAAAACAAGTATCTTGGTGTCATGAGAAAAACGCAGCGAGACGAGGTCGATGCGATCGTTCAGGGGTGGGCACGTCAACGCCCGGACACTGACCCCTCCCCCATGCTTGTGCTCTCGCGCGTAGCCAGACTGGCGCGCCATCTGGATCTCAAGCGGCGCGAGGCATTCGCCCAACACGATCTTGACCCGTGGGAATTCGACGTGCTCTCCTCCCTGCGCCGCGCCGGAAAGCCGTATTCGATGACGCCCGGGCACCTCATGGACGAACTGCTCGTCACCTCCGGGACAATGACGAACCGTATTGACCGCCTCGAACGTCGCCACCTTGTAACGCGTTCACCGGCTCCGGATGACCGGCGCGCCGTCCTCGTCACCCTGACCCCCACCGGCAAGAAGCACGTTGATGCGGCGCTGATCTCCCTGCTCGAATGTGAAAAGCAGATTCTGGCGCCGCTTTCCCGAGGCGATCAGGACGATCTTGCTGACCTGCTCAGAATTATCCTCGCATCTTACGAAACGAAGTACTAGCCTAAAAGTAGCGTCCGACCACTACCGCGAGGGGACTTATGACTGACCAACCACCGGCACTCGCATTCGATCACCTGGTCAAGGTGTACGGCAATCTCGTCGCAGTAGGCGACCTGAGCCTGAATATTCCCGCCGGCTCGTTCTATGGAATCGTCGGCCCCAACGGTGCAGGCAAAACCACAACCCTGACAATGGCGACCGGCCTGTTGCGTCCAGATGAAGGAACAGCCTACGTCCACGGCGTTGACATGTGGGCCAATCCAACCGAGGCTAAGAAACTGCTCGGAGTAATGCCTGACGGTATGCATTTGCTGGACCGCCTCTCCGGCCCGGATTTCCTGACCTACGTGGCCTTGCTGCGCGGGATGGACACTGACACTGCGCGCTCACGTACCCAGGACCTGCTCGAAGCCCTGGATCTGACTGAAACGTCTGACAAAATGATCGGCGACTATTCGGCCGGCATGACCAAGAAGATCGCGTTGGGCGCATCCTTGATCCACTCCCCCAGCGTCCTGGTTCTGGACGAGCCGTTCGAATCGGTCGACCCGGTTTCGGCCGCCAATATCCGTGAGATTCTCAAATCGTTCGTGCGCCAGGGCGGCACAGTTGTGCTGTCTAGTCACGTAATGTCAACCGTGCAGAAACTGTGCAGCCACGTTGCGATCATCCATCACGGTCAGGTCGTAATTTCCGGCACGACTGACGAGGTAGCTGCAGGCGGTGACCTCGAAGAGCGCTTCACTCAGATCGTCGGAGGCCGCATCACTCACGAAGGGCTGTCATGGTTGCACTCCTAATGCGGATGAAAGCGAAGCTGACGTGGAACTCGATGAAGCGTCAGACAGCCTTCCTCGTCCTGTCAATCCTGGGGGCCCTGGGCATCGCCGGCTACGTCGGAATGATTGCCGTCGGAGCCGTGTTTTCCATCTTCGAGGGCTACGCCGACCTGGCCAGCGTCATGTTCACTTTGATCAGTGCCTTAGCTGTGCTGGCATGGGTGATAGCTCCTGCGCTTATGGCATCGGCTGACAACACGTTGGATCCGGTTCGCCTCGCACCGTTTGCCGCACCTTCACGGCGTTTCGCGATCGGCATGATTGCCGCAGCTTTCGTGGGATTCTCCGGCATTGGCACTGCGTTATTTCTTCTGGTTCCCTTCGTCGCCTGGATTGTCTCCGGCCATGTGGTGGTGGCGCTCGTCAGTGTGATCAGCGCCTGCCTGGCACTTGCTATATCGCTGGTGTGGTCACGTGCCGTGACGACGTGGATGAGCGTTCAGATGACGGCTTCCACCCGTAGGCGCGATCTACAGGGCGTCATCGCAACGGTCGCGCTGTTTCTCTTCGTCACGCCTCTGGGTCTGTACATCAATGCCGGAATCGACAACTTCAACGCCGCTTTCGTCACCCGACTCGGTACGATCGTCGGCTGGACACCGATGGGCGCCCCGTTCGCGATCAGTCAATCCGTCTATGAAGGCAACTACCTTGTCGCCCTCGCGCGGCTGGCCATTTCACTGGTCACTTTGTGGGCAGGATGGAAGCTGTGGCAGTACGTACTCCCCTTCGCCATGAATGGCAAGGCACGGCCAGTCAGTGCTGAGGCCCGTCAGGCGATTGCAGAGGGACACCACTTGATCGATCCCACGCAGGCTGCTCCCTCGGCGCGCGCTGACCAGCGCTCCTTCAAGCATGTCGATCCGTGGTTGCGTCTGGGTTTGCCACGGGCAGCGGCCGCGCTGGCGGCCCGCACCAGTCACGAGTTTATCCGCGATCCGCGTCTGCTCTCACAGCTGATCGCGGTCGGCGTCCTGCCCGTGCTGGGTATCGCAATTTCGTTTATGGGGTCGAATTCGGACTTCAGCTTTGGCAACACGTTCGCCATTTTCTTCACGCTCTTTGGTGCGATGCTCTTCGGCGGTGTCGTCGCGACCCTGATGGCATGGGATTCAACGGCGAACTGGCTGAGCATCACTGCTGGAATACGCGGACGCGACGAGCGTCTGGGTCGTCTTGTGGGCGCGTTACCCTCAGCGATCAGCCTCTTCGCCGTTGTCATGGCACTGCTGGCTTTCGCCGCGGGGATTCAAGGGCGTTCGCTCATCTACCTCGCAGTCACCACGGTGCTCCTGTTCTGCGCGACTGCCGGCGCAGGCCAGATCCTGCATGCACGCTGGCTCTACCCTGTTCCTCCGCCCGGCGCGAACCCGATATCGACAAAATCCACCGGCAGCTTCACTGCCACGATGCTGGTGCAGTTCGCCCAGTGGCTCGCGGCTCTTGTGGCGTCTTTGCCGGCCTCAGTCGTTCTGCTACTCGGCTTCTTCGGCATCCTGCCAGATTGGATCGGCTACATCGTTGCCCCAGTCTGGTCGCTGGTATGTCTGGTCGTCGGCGTCATCGTGGGCGGTCACATGTGGGATCGCCACGCAGTGACGCTTCTGCAGCAGATCAAGGCCTGGCCAGGCCACGCGAAGACGGCCTGATCGGAATCCATGCGCACGATCCCACCATTTACGCAGGTAAGCGGCCATTTAGCCTGCTCTTCGAACCCCGCACTCACATCATCTCGATTGATATGAGGATTCTGAGGTCTCCTCACCAGCGCATTTTGACGTACCATATGTGCCGATATGGCACATCTTCTTGGCACAGACAACCTGCATATGGAATACCCCACGACCGTCGTCCTTGATCAGGTCACCGTCGGAGTTGACGAGGGCGACCGAATCGGCGTGGTGGGTCGCAACGGAGACGGCAAATCCACACTCTTGCGGCTACTGACCCGCCAGATCACACCTGACAGCGGTCGCGTCACTCATCGTCGCGACCTGCGCCTGGGATACCTCAGCCAGTCTGATCGTCTGAATCCGTCTCACACCGTCAAAGAAGCACTAGTGGGAGATCGCCCGGAGTATGAGTGGGCGTCCGACGCGAATATCCGATCCATTATTTCTGGACTGGCTTCGGATATCGCATGGGATTCCCTCGTCGGTGATCTTTCAGGTGGACAGCGCCGACGCGTCGATCTTGCGCGCCTGCTTGTGGGCGAGTGGGATGTGCTGATTCTGGATGAACCAACGAACCACCTGGACATCGAGGCGGTCGCGTGGCTGGCTGACCATCTCAAGTACCGGTGGAGTCCGCGCGACGGTGCGCTCATCGTTGTGACGCACGATCGGTGGTTCCTTGATGAGGTGTGCACCCGCATGTGGGAGGTGCATGACACAACGGTTGAACCGTTCGAAGGCGGATACGCAGCGTACGTCCTGCAGCGTGTGGAACGTGACCGGATCGCGGCTGCGACCGAAGCGAAGCGCCATAACCTGATGCGCAAGGAACTTGCCTGGTTGCGTCGCGGAGCGCCGGCGCGCACGTCCAAGCCGAAGTTCCGTATCGAAGCGGCGAATGAGCTGATCGCTGACGTACCGCAGGTGCGCAACCCGATTGAACTGCAGCGGCTATCTGTGGCACGCCTGGGCAAACAGGTGGTGGATCTGCTGGACGTGTCGGTTTCGTTTGATACGAACGAGGTTCTGCGCGACGTGACGTGGAGGATCGCACCCGGAGAGCGCAGCGCTATCCTCGGCCCGAACGGTGCGGGCAAGTCAACCCTGCTCAACGTCATCAGCGGTGCGCTGAAGCCGACGTCGGGGCGAGTACGTCAGGGTAAGACTGTTCGTATCGGAGTGCTCGACCAGCAGTTTTCGCAGCTGGATGAGATCTCGGGTGACCGCGTGCGCGAAGTGCTTGGCCGCACCAGAACAACGTTCGTCGTGGACGGTAAAGACACCACTCCAGCGCAGATGCTGGAGCGCCTCGGATTTCGCCACGAGCATCTGTCAGCGCGCGTCGGAGAACTGTCGGGCGGGCAGAAACGCAGGCTGCAGATTCTGCTCGTCCTGCTTGACCAACCCAATGTCATGATTCTGGACGAGCCGACCAACGACGTCGATGCCGATATGCTGACCGCCCTGGAGGACGTCCTCGACACGTGGCCGGGCACGCTGCTGGTTGTGTCGCACGATCGGTACCTGATTGAGCGCGTCACCGACCAGCAATACGCCATCATTGACGGCACGTTCCGCCATCTGCCCGGTGGGGTCGAGCAGTACCTGAAGATCCAGGGCCAGACTGAGCCCGCGGAACCATCACCTCCTGAGGAGGAAACCGAGAATTCCGGCGCTCGCGCCTACGCTGCACAAAAAGAGCTGTCAGCGCTGGAGCGAAAGATGGACCGCCTGACACGCCAGGACGAGGATCTGAAAGCGCAGATGGCAGACCATGATCCGACTGACTACGTGGGGTTACAGGACCTTGCGGATCAGGTTCGCGCAGTTGAGGACGAGGTTGGCCAGCTCGAAGCACAGTGGCTGGAGCTGTCCGAGGAGCTCGAAGATCAGAGGTAACTACTCGTGATCTTCCACGCTCTGCCTCTCTTGTGCCGGCGCCGGGGAGTTCCTCGGCGCCGGCCTCGTACAAGCCCTCTTACTTCTTGTTGGAGAAGTCGTTCAGCTCGTACTGTTCGGCAGCGTTTTCAGGTGTGATCGGGGTGGTTTCAAGGACCTGCTGGGCCTCGACCGGCTCGCCCTTGATCATCGCCAAAATGGTGTCAACTGTTTCCTTAGCACCTGTCGGATAGATGAAGGTACCTGCCAGCTGGCCTTCCTGAACGGCTCGTATGCCACCGTCAGGAATTGCGAGGCCGTCAATACCGATGAACTTGATGTCGTCGGCTTTGCCGGCACCGGCCGCAGCCAGGTATGCGCCCAGCGCCATCGGGTCATTATGCGCGTAGACCAGGTCAATGTCTTCACCGGACTGCAGCCACTGCTGCATGATCTTGGTGCCCTCTTCCTTGATCCACTTTGCGTCCTGATCCTTGACGATCTCGATCTTCGGGTTCGCAGCGATTGCGTCACGGAAGCCCTGGTCGCGGTCGATCTGAGGCTGGTTCGAGGTAATGCCTCGCAGCTCGACGACTTTACCGCCATCAGGTAGAAGCTGGAGTGCCAGTTCACCTGCGGCCTTACCGATTGCCACGTTGTCACCGCCGATGAAGGAGGTGATGCAGTCCGTGTTCACAGCGCGGTCCAACACGATCACCGGGATACCTGCTTCACATGCCTGCTCAACTGGCGGGGTCAACGGGTCAGACTCGTTAGGCGAGACGATCAGAATGTCAACGCCCTGCTGAATGAACTGCTGGACCTGACTCACCTGACGTGAGGAATCCTGCTGAGCGTCAGCAATCGGCAGCAACTCAAGGTTCGATTCCTGCCCGATGTAATACTCCAGCTGTGCGTTGATCTGCGCACGGTATGGCTCAGCGTTGTTGGCCTGTGAGTACCCGATGACGTACTTGTCCTTTTCGGGCAGCAGACGTCCGTCGCTTGCGCCAGCCGCGCTGCTCTGATCAGTTGTGGCACTCGATGCGCCTTCATCTGTCTGTGAGCCGGATGTCGACTGATCGTTGGTTGCGCACGCGCCGAGCGATGCTGCGGCAACCAGGGCACCCGCCAGGAGTACCGGTAGTTTGCGTCGCGTGATTGTCATGAGAGCTCCTTCGCTTTCTTAGTGTTGTGTTTACCTTGGTGTGGACTTCCCCCTCGGCCTACTCCTTCGCGTGTGGCGTCGAGGATGCCTTAACGGGATGCGCGGTTCGTCGTTTCAGGCGAGCCGCAGCGTTGGGAATGAGGTCGGGATGTTGGATCACAACGGCGACCACGAGGATGATGCCTTTAATGATCATCTGCCAGTTGGCACTGAAGTTGTTCAGGCCCAGCACGTTGTCGAGCAGGGTCAGGATCAATGCGCCGATCGACGTTCCGATCACTGTGCCTCGGCCGCCAGCCAGGCTCGCACCACCGATGACGACGGCTGCAATCGCGTCCATCTCATAGGTCATGCCGGCTTGAGGATCTGCTGATGCGTTATAAGCCGCGTTAATCGGACCGGCCAGGCCGCACAGCAAACCAGAGATCATGAAGACAATGACGAGCACTGCTTTGACGTTCACACCCGACAGGCGCGCCGCGGTGGGATTGCCGCCCACCGCGTACACGTGCCGCCCGAACGTCGTGCGTGACAGCAGCAGATGGACGAGGATAATGACCACGATCAGCGCCAGCACAGGGAAATACCCTATTAACGGTATAGGGAACAGCGTTTCGCCTGGCGTCCCCAGCATTCGGAACTGTTGAGATCCCGGAGCCACCTCCCCGTCCGGTCCGATCACATTCGTTCCGATCGACACGTTATGGGAGAACTCGCGGGTAAAGCCTCGTGCGATCGTCATGATGGCCAGCGTCATGACAAACGACTGGATCTTTAAGTACGCGGTGCCGATACCGCTGATGATGCCGAAGAGGGCGCCCACAGCCATTGACGTGGGAACAATCGCGATCACCGGCCAGTTCATTTCCGTCAGCAGCCATGCTGACGTGGTTGAACCGACTGCCATGACTGCGCCCACCGACAGATCGATGCCGCCGGTGATAATGACCAGAGTCATTCCCACCGCCAGGATGCCTCGCGGAGCGAAGTACCCAATGGCGTTCGTCAGGTTTCCTATGTCCGCGAAGCGCCCTCCCTGGCTCCACAGTCCAATCAGGACGATCAGGAGAAGGCCGATATAGCCTTGGGACTGGCTCAACATCAGGAGCCATTTCTTGCGCTGCACGACCGCACCCGATCCGCGCTGCGACTGTGTGCTCATGGGGTTGTTCTCCTTCACTATTTAGCAGTTTCGATGGCATCGACGGCGGGCGCATCCTCTCTGACTGCCTGCCCTTGAATCGGCATTGCCGCGGTGAGTAGGTCTTCCTGAGTGGCTGTGCCGGCGTCAAATTCAGCGGTGATTTTTCCTTCGCACAACACCACGATTCGGTCGCACATTCCCAGTAATTCGGGAAGCTCTGACGAGACAACGATGAACGACACTCCCTGCGATGCCAGCTGCGCAACAAGTTCGTAGATTTCTGCTTTCGCACCGACATCGATACCGCGTGTCGGCTCATCGAGCAAGATCACTTCCGGGTTGGTCAGCAGCCATTTTCCGAGGACGACTTTCTGCTGGTTTCCACCCGACAAGGTGCTCATGAACGCATCCATCGACGGGGTCTTCACCCCAAGAGTCTGAACCTGCTCCTCGCTCGCCTTCTTTTCTCGAGTTTTCTTCACCCATCCGCCTATGCCGGCAAAATCCGACAGGGCGGGGAGCGTCATATTGAAGCGCACGGAGTTTTCCAGGATCAGGCTCTGCAGTTTTCGATCTTCACATACCAGGGCAATCCCGGCGTCGATACTGCGTGCGGGCGTCCGCTTGGTCAGCGCCTTGCCGTTCAGGGTGACCTGACCGATCATGTCCGAGGATGGGGGTGTTCCAAAAATGGATTCGAGTACTTCTGAGCGACCAGCTCCCATCAGGCCGGCGATTCCCAGCACTTCGCCGGGCTCAACCGACAGCGAGATGTCGTGCAGTGCTGCCCGCGACTCGCGCGCATTGGGCATGAGGGAGAGGTGCTCCACCGTCAGTCTGGCTTCGCCGCCCTCGGCGCGGGCACCGGTTTCCTCGGGACGCTGGTGCAGTTCCGAGATCGGACGACCCACCATCATGTGGATCAGTTCTGATCGACTGACGTCCTTCATCTCGCGTTCACCGATGAACTGTCCATCTCGCAGGACTTCGACCCGGTCAGCAATCTCTTCGAGTTCTTCCAGACGGTGAGAGATGTAGATGATGCCGACTCCCTCGGATGCAAGTGACCTGACAACCTCGAACAGGCGTTCAACTTCAGCATCTGCCAGCGCCGACGTCGGTTCGTCCATGATCAGGATTCGGGTGTTCAGGCTCATCGCCTTTGCCACTTCAATGAGCTGCTGTTCTGCCAGTCGGTATTGACGCACGAACTTTCTAGGATCTAGATCCAGCCCGACTCGCGCCAGCAGATCCCGGGCCGTCGAAATCGTGCGCTGTTTCTTGACCCACCCTCCGGTCGCCTGTTCTCGTCCGAGCCAGATATTGTCTGCCACTGACATGTCGGGGACGAGGTTCAGTTCCTGGTGGATGGTGGAAATCCCCAGCTGTTGTGCGGTGCTGGGGCTATGCAGCGTGACCGGCTCTCCGTCGACCTTGATGTGACCGTCGTAGTCGTTGAAGACTCCAGAGAGCACGTTGATCAGCGTGGACTTGCCTGCTCCGTTTTCTCCCAGCAGTGCCACAACTTCACCGGCGCCCAGGCGCAACGACACATTATCGAGTGCTCGCACTCCTGAAAACGATTTCCCGATATGGTGCATTTCGAGCAACGGTACAGTCACGACGCGCCTCCGATTCGCCATTGATGTCAAGCGCCTAGATTGATCTCCACACCGTATACCAGCTGTTTAGACGACTCAACGATTTCACAGGTAACGGTTTAGCGACATTAGTATTACTATAACCTATATATCACATAGCATTTACTATGCACAATCGCTTGACACTCATTTTTGCTCCATTTAAGCTGATTTTGCCCGAAAACGAAGTGGCGATGCCGCCACTCGACCCAAGGATCAATGATGAATCACCTCTCTCGACCGGGAAAGATCGCACTGGCCGCGTCAACAGCCCTGCTGCTCAGCATCGGCGGACTCGCCCAGGCAGCGCCACCCGACGAAAATCCCGCAACAGGTTGGCAAACCTACACTGACATCACTCGCCTTCCGGAACTGAGCACCGGCACGCAGAGCCGCCAGTTCTCAAGTTTTGATCGCGAAGGTGGCAACGACCACGACGGATTCAGCGGAAAGTACTCCTGCCTGCGCACCACCGATGAAGGATGCGTGCTGGCAGAAGCCACAGGCGCCGGCGAAATCCAATCCATCTGGTCAACGTGGGATCGTGGCGACGTCACCAAGGCCGGCAACATCATCATCGAACTCGACGGCACAGTCGTTCTCAATGCACAGTTCCAGGACGTGGTTGAAGGTAAAGCCGGCGCACCGTTCATCTATCCGTTCGTTGCCGACAAGATGCAAACCTCCGGTGGCGTGTACATCAAGATCCCCATGCCCTACCGCGAATCCATGCGCGTCACGGTGCAGAACAATCCGTTCTTTTACCATGTGTCGTACCGCTCGTTCGCCACCGCTGACGGCATTTCGACCTTCGATCCCTCCAACGTGCCCACCGACCTGCTCGAACAGACTAAGACTTGGGGTACGCAGCCGCCGGCCTCCCTCGTCAATGAGCCGAACCTGCACGCAGACTTCAGTCTTGCTCCGGGCGAATCCACAACAATCGCGACACTGGATGAGCCCGGAATGCTCCAGGCTTTCATCCTTGGCCTGCCAGGTCTCAAGGGCGCGCCGGCACCTGAGCGCATGAACGATGACGGTCGCGCAACGAAGGATTCGACCAGCTTCACCGTGGCGATTGATCCCGCGAACGAGGGAGTCACGCTCACGCGCCGCTATGACCCGATTTCACCTGATCAGAAGGCACGCATCCTGGTTGACGGCACGCAGGCCGGCCAGTGGGATGGCACCGAAGGCAAATCAGGGGTGTGGCGCGAAGAATCGGTTGAACTGCCCGCCGACGCCACCGCTGGCAAGTCATCGATCCGTATCACCAACGAATTCATCTCTGCGGGCAACGACTTCAACGAATTCCGCTACTTCGTCGACTCCAAGGTGGGCGGCGACATGATCCGAACCGACGAAGTCGACGTTGGCGAGGGAACCGACGAATCGCGCGCCTCTGAACAAGCTCACGACTATTCGATCGTGAACGAACGTTGGCACGGAGACCGGACCTATGCGCGCGAAAATACAAACCCCGCTGACGCCGAGCAAATCGCGGCGTCCGACGATTTCCTGACGAATACACATATCCAGATCCACGCCGACGGCCAGTTGACCGTCGACGCGCCGATCGGAGAATTCTTCGGTACCGGTCTGGGTCAGGCGCCCGTTACCTCGCTGATGTTCGGTGTCGATCCCGAAACAGGGACATATTCGTCGTGGTGGCCGATGCCGTTCGGCAAGACGATGACGATCTCACTGGTCAACAACTCTCAGTACACGCTGAACAACGGTACGTGCGATGTCACATTCAACGCGGATGCGAGTGTGGCCGAGCGTTTGAGCGGACCGGTCCCCTCCCTCGGATATTTCTACGCCACGCACCACGCGGGTCCGACCGAAGACGGGCGCGACTGGGTGTTCCTCTCAACTGAAGGCCAGGGCCGCTTCATGGGAGTCAGCCACACCATGTCCTCGTCACAGGGCGACGGCAACGTTCGCGGCTACCTGGAAGGCGATGAGCGCATCTACGTTGACGGGCTGCGCACCCCACAGTGGCACGGCACCGGCAGTGAAGATTTCTACGAGGGTGGCTGGTATTTCGATTACGGACCGTTCTCCGCATTTACCAACGGTGCGCCACTGGAGAAGATCGCTGGAACGTACGGCTGTGACTATCAGTGCGACTCGGCCTACCGACTGCTGATCGGTGATGCGATCGATTTCCAGAGCTCGATCAGCGCCGGATTGGAGCACGGGCCGGATAATCGCCATCCAGCTGAATACTCTTCGACCGCTTTCTGGTACGGCCACGCGGCTGCGCCTGTACTGACCCTTACTGATTCACTCAACATCACCGACGTGGACAGCGAGGCGGCTCACGCGTACTCAGGTGGCGGCGAACCGCGCTCCCTGACCAGCACATTCGAAGGCAACGATGACACGGTCAGCGTGACCGATTCTCTGCGCGACTCGGCTGATCCGATCACTTTCACCGCGGCAGTCAAGAAGTCGAATCAGGGTGTACGCCTGCATCGCATGTCGGACCAGTCGAGTGGCTATCAAAGCGTCGATGTGGCCGTGAACGGCATGCATGTCGGCACGTGGCTGCAGCCCCTGGCCAATCAGACTCATCAGTGGCTGGAGGACACGTTCGAAATCCCCCGCGCCATCACTGAGAACGTCGATAGCATCACGGTTGAGCTGACTCCGCGCGATGGTTCGGCACCGTGGAGTGCTGCGCGCTACGAGGTGTACACGATTGGCGGCGAAGAGGCGGCGACGCCAGTCGAACCGCCGGAACCGGCTGAACCGCCCGCACCGCCTACATCGCCCACGACTGGCGAGCGTCCTCAGGCCGACAAGCCGCCTCGCCTCAGCGCGACCGGCTCGTCTGCACCGATCCTCGCACTCACAGCACTTGGAGCGCTGGGCGTAGGAGCGTGCGCACTGTCAGTTCGCAGACGCCACTGAGCCGTGGGCGGGGCCGCGCATGGTGATGACCCGATCAACCTGATCAGCCTCACGCCATGTTGCGGCCACGCTGTCAGCGGCGCGTTCGTCGGCAACGAGGGCTGCAACTGTTGGCCCCGATCCGGACAGGATCACCGCGAGCGCGCCGCTTTCGCGTCCGATCTCAATCGTGTCGGCCAGTTCGGGTCGCAACGTGAACGCGGCCGCTGCCAGGTCGTTATGTAAGTAAGGTGCCGCCTCGCGCGCACTGGCGGTGAGTGCGGCGAGCGTCTGTTCGTCTGGCCGGGTGAGTTCGGCCCATTCACCCATCTCATCGCGCCGCCTGAAAACCTCCGGCGTCGATAAACCTTCGTGGGCGGTTGCGCATACCCACAGGTGTTCATGTTCGCTGTCCAGGACCTGCATATGGTCGCCGTGCCCGGTTCCCAGCGCGATTCCGCCGACCAGGCAGGCCGGCACATCCGCGCCCAGCGTGCGGCCGACCGCCTGGAGCTGATCTGCGTCCAGTCCTAATTCCCACAGTTCGTTGCAGGCGACGAGGGTGGCTGCCGCATCCGCTGACCCACCGGCCATTCCGCCGGCAATCGGCACGCGCTTATCAACGTGAACCCTCACGCCTGCCGCGGTTGATGCCCACGGGCCGCTTTGCGCCAGGCGCTGCAGGGTACGCGCGGCTCGTGCCGCCAAGTGCCGGTGCGGGTCGAGCTCGTTCATCATGGCGCTTGCCTGACCGTCTACCTCGCCCTCCGGCGTGTACACGGTTGTCGATACCGCGATTCCGGGGGTGCGAGCCGTTGTCACTGTGACGGTTTCACGCAGGTCGAGCGCCTCGAACACGCTGATCAGCGGGTGATATCCGTCTTTTTCCGGCGCGCCGACGCGCAGCAGCATGTTGACTTTGCCCGGGGCGCTGGCCTGAGCTTCACGCATGTGCCTCTCCGTTTCGTGTGGAGGCGTAGGCTCCCTCGGGCGTGGAGGGATCGCGTCTGGCGGCGACGATAAGCCTGCCGAGGTCGACGAACTGGTCGATGGACAGCGTTTCGCCACGAGCCTGCGGGTCGATGCCGGCACGGGTGAGAAGGTCGGCGGCCGCTTCCCCGGATCCCGCCCTTTCACGCAGGGCCGCGCGCAGAGTCTTGCGTCGTTGCCCGAATGCGCGGTCGATCGCATCGAATGTGGCGTCGCGCAGGACAGCGTCACCCAACGGCTCATCGCGCCTGGTGAGCCGCACCAGTGCGGAATCAACGTTCGGAACCGGCCAGAACACGGCGCGCCCGATGCTTCCGGCTCGTTCAGCGTCGCCGTACCACGCGGCTTTCAGGGAGGGAACACCATAGGTTCGTGAGCGGGGCCCGGCGACGAGGCGGTCGGCAACCTCTGCCTGCACCATAACCAGGACATCGCGCAGCGTCTCGAAGCGTTCGAGCAGTCGCAACAGTACCGGCACAGCCACGTTGTATGGCAGATTGGCGACAAGTTTGGTGGGCGCAGCGTCGCCCAACTCGTCCGGCGTCACTTTCATCGCATCCATACAGGTGACGGTGAGGCGCTCTGTTGCCTCGGGCATGCGGGCCCGAACGGTTTCCGGCAGCGCACGAGCCAGGCGTGGATCAATTTCGACCGCATCGACATGTGCGCCGGTTTCCAGGAGCGCCAGTGTGAGCGACCCCAGTCCCGGCCCGACCTCAAGCACGTGGTCATCTCTCCCTACGCCACCTGCTCGCACGATGCGTCGAACGGTTCCGCCGTCGTGCACGAAGTTCTGCCCCAGCACTTTGGTCGGGCGAATGTCGAGGGCAGCCGCGATTGCGTGGATCTCGGCAGGTCCCAGCAGCGCGGATCGTTCGTCTGTTTCGTTCACGTCACGAGGGTATCGCGTGAGCGCGGATCAGTACCAACCGACAGAATTGGAATGCCCGAGCGCGCCGCATGGGGTTCCGTAGCGGCCGGCGATGTATCCCAAGCCCCACGTGATCTGCGTGGCCGGATTCGTCTGCCAGTCAGCACCGGCAGATGCCATTTTCGATCCGGGGAGAGCCTGCGGAATACCGTAGGCGCCTGACCAGGCGTTAGCGGCATAGGGGTTCCAGTGCGATTCGCGATCCCACAATGTCAGCAGGCACTGGAATTCACTGTCTGACCAGCCGCGCTGACTCATCATGTGCTGCGCGATGCCGCGCGGATCTTCGCCCGAGTATGTTCCGGTCGGTGTCGAGCTGATCGTCAGCCCTTCGGCTTCGGCGATGCCGCGAATCTCATCGAGTTCGGCCTGGCTTGAGATGTCACCGGGTTTGGCTCGGAATCGTACGGACTTGCGGCCATCTGATTCAGTGCCTTCTTCCAACTGGGCTTTCGGATCGATGCCGGCGGCCAGGAGAGCTTCGGGCGTGACTTTCCTGGTGCCGACGGTGACGATTTCCGGTCGCGGTTCCGCTTTCTTGTCGGCCGACAGCACGGCTGAGTAGGTCACTTCGCCGTCGACTGTTTCCTGCCATACCACAGAGCTGTTGGCACCGTGTGTGCCTTCCTGTTCAACGATGCGTTCGCCTTCGAACAGTGCGTCGGACTTGCGTTCTTCTTTCGAGAAGTTCACCGGGGTGTCTGTGCTGACGCGTCCGCGGGTGACGGGCTGGACGCGCACGGACAGTTC
>OKEB01000007.1_pt1 | contig 82906 bp, 84 predicted proteins | sample 1612161 | NCBI WGS metagenome assembly OKEB01 (sample SAMN04436780, study PRJEB24849) | human gut metagenome | biome: human gut; feature: NICU; material: stool | host: Homo sapiens | place: USA: Saint Louis, MO | collected 2011-03-29
TCACTGGATTCATCACGGCTCTACCTCCCGTGAGGTTACTCCTGACCAGTGCAAATGCCTCGTCCGTGGGTGCGATTGCCGGTGACCTGCCCTTCAGATCGACAGACGGGGAAAGAGGGAAGGAGAGGGAGAAGGAAAGTACAGATCTGCCGACGATTCCCAGAATATGGATCGTCAAAGTCGGCCCGAAACATCGAGAAAACTCACTGATGCCGATCTGGAGCGTACTGCGTGTAGCAGTAGATGGGAGTCTCCCTCGTTAATGGGTAGAATTTGGGTGGAACCGAGAGGGAGTGACGGATGAGAAAGCTCGGACTACCTGCGCTGATTGCTGTGACGGCACTCACTGCAGCCGGGTGTGTGGCCGGTAACAGCCCTGCCGAGCCGGAGCAGTCTCTCGCTCAATCCGCCCTTTCGAATCAGTCAACCTTGTCGAACCAATCGGAAATCGAAACCGACAACCCCATCGAAGCTGCCCCCGACCAGTCCCAATCCAGCCATCCAGCCGAGCAGTCTTTCATGACCACCGGAGAATGCGTGGACGTCGTGGCGATTAATGCGCGTGGAACGAATGAGGAGACCGGCGGCGGTGGCCTCACTGATGCCGTAGCGGGCGAGATCGTTGAGAAATGGTCGAAAGACGCGCGTGCCATTGCGCTGGAATATCCCGCAAGTTTTGACGTTAATGCTTCCGTCGAAGACGGGGTTTTAGCTCTGACCGCGATGCTTGAAGATGGCGCGGCTCGGTGCCCGAATCAGAAATACGTGCTCGTGGGTTATTCGCAGGGCGCGATCGTTGTCGCTGAGACGCTGAGCAAGCCTGAAGACCGGCTGATCATGGGCGATGTCGAGCGACTGAGTGAGCCTGCGCGGAAGGCGATTGCTGCCGTCGAGCTATACGGTGATCCTGGTTTTGTTGGGTCGATGCCGTATAACCGCGGCGACTACGATCCGCGTTTTAACGGGATGTTGCCGCGACACTCGCAGGCTTTAGCTGAATTTGCCACCCGGATTCGTGACTTTTGCGTTGCGGAGGATCTATTTTGCCAGGGGAGCCGGCGCACAGGTATTCAGCGCTCGGCTCATTCGCTCTACTGGACGAACGGCATGCAGGCTGAAGGTGCAGCTCACGCGCTGGAGCGCCTTTACCGGAGGGCCGAGTTGGCTGGAGAGGATATCGGTGCCGAAGGCGCAGCGCCTGAGGAAACTGACAGTGGCGACGCCCAAAGTGGAGGGGCAAATAACGGGCACTAAGAGCGCCGTGATGTGGCCTTTTGGCTCTGACATCGAGTGTCGTGACGCTTCCGAGGCCTCTGGCGATTTTGTGTCCGAGGTTTCTTCAGATCTTGGTTGCCACAGTCGCAAAATGGTGCTGTTTCCCTCCCCGCCGCCCTGTCCACCCAAGTGTCGATTTGGCTGCCGTATCCTCCCAATTGACGAGGGTGCCCCACGCATCGTCACTGGCCAGCAGGCATTTGTGGATCGAGATGCGTGGAGAGAACCGTCGGATGGGCCTTGAAATCGACAGTAGGGGAGAGAAGGAGGTGGGAATTGGAGACTATTAACGGCGGAAGAACAGTATCGAGTCCCTGCATTGGCGCAGAGAAGCACATAGAATTGACTACGTTGATCCACTAGTCAAATGGAGGAGACACCGTGATCAAAAAACTCTTCAAGCTCGTTCTTTTTGGCGCTCTCGCAGCGTTCGCCGGCCTCATTGCGATCCAATACGATGGCCCTCGCAACTTCCTGAAAGACCTTGGTGTGCCGCTGTAAGCAACTAATTCGCAGATCGAAGACCTGTCGAATTTGCACGCTTAGTCACGCCGATTAGTCTCTAGGTGCCGAGCTGTACCACCAAGGTAGAGCTCGGCACCTTCATGCAGTTTTCGGCAGTTCTTTCACGAAGCAAGCACATTCAACAGTGCACCACATTCAGGGCATCTGCATTCAACTCGTTGGCACCGATCTCGCGCGGGCGCTCGCGGCCTCCCTCGTCGATTCGGAGAACCAATACGTCGATCAGCGCTTTCCACGCGCGTCCCACGCAACCGGGCTTCGATCCGCGCAGCCGAATGCTCAGGGTGGTGCAAATCGTCCCAAATGAAGCGTTCGAAAACCCGGCCGCGCGCCTCCAAATCTCGCTGCCTCCTGCCCTCAGATTGGTAAGAGTGAGCGATCTGTGAGTGCGACACGCCTCGTTTGCTGCGGCCGTCAAATTCAAGTGCGACCTTCTCGCGCGGAAAAGCAATATCGATGAAGTACACGCTCGCCGAGCGCGCTCCAGCAAGGCTCTCAGCTGGGCGTTGGCGCACTTCAAACTGTGTGCGCACAGCGTGAAGCTTCCGACTGCGAACTATCCACAGCAGCATCGCCTCGCCAATTGATTCGCAGCCCGCATCCGCATGCTGTATGAGCCATCTCGCGCGAGCCACATTGCGATGCTCCCTCGGAAAGCGACTAAGCTGGCGGACCAGAGCAGCTCGCACACGCTCTTCAGCCTTGCGAGACCTGTCCTGATGGTGCTTGTTGAAGTGACTCAGCCGACGCATCCCGTCGCATAGCGTCACGAACGCGTGGCTCGCCGGCATCGTGAGAGCGCACAAAATGAGCGTGTCCTCAAGTGTCGCCACACGTAGCAGCATTCGACGGCGCGACCCCGACACGTCGCTTTCACGCCCGCGGTCGATGCTGGATCCGCGGATTCTGACCGTGCGTATCGGCCCGACAGCTGGTACCTGGTGTCGCATTATTCGGGCAGCTGGGATAGAAATTCTGCTTGCTTCGATGGGGGATCGCCGAGGGTGGCCGCAGCGAATCTCAATCCGAGGCAAGGTCGGGGATTCGTTTCCTGGTCTGCCATGCGTAAGGATGTGAACGTCAGGCGAACGGTCCCAGCACCACAGGCCGTGGAGCAAAGCTGCAGATGGGCCTATGAATGTCGCGTGCGGATGCGTCAGACAGGTGGCCGCAATCCGTGCCAAGGCGGCATCATTGCGGATCTTCCACGTTTCACTCTGGGTAGCGCTGGGATCGATGCGCCACGTGACGCCTCGCTTAACGCGCGCGTAGTACTGACCAGTTTGTTTCTTAAGGGCGCTGAGGCGGCGGTGGCGCGAGGTTGTAGCGAGGTGAAGGTGCTCGATGTAGGTGGTCACTCGGATACCTCCTTTCTAAGGGTGCCCAGTTGTCGAGCACTGACTGTGTGGCGATAGAGCTGGATGCGTGATGGTTGTGTTGGGCGTGCGGACGGTTATGTCGAGTTGCATGGCTGAAAGAGCATGACATGGGGAAGCGGCGTATGCGGCAATAAGAGCGGCAGCTTGTGGATACGGTGGTGGTAGGGGTGATACTTGTGGATAACTCGGCTTGAGCCGGGCGGGTACCCTCGGCCGTGAGGATTCCCTCTGGTCGGTTCGCCTTGGAATATTCCACGATTCCATCGGGACAACTTCTGCAGGGAGGTCGCCGGGCAATCTTTCCGCTTTCCTTCCACTACTCCCTCCCTTCCTTTCTTTCACCCAACTGTCGATCTCGAGGCGCGATTCGACAAGATGTTTTTTAAAACCGCAGGTCAAGAACAGTTTTTATGAAAGGTAGTGCCGAAGATCGTGCTGAAATCGACAGTTGGGTAAGGGTAAGGGTAAGGGTAAGGGTAAGGGTAAGGTAAGGGTAAGAGTAAGAGTAAGAGGAGCAGGGGCGGAGGAAGGGACGGGGTCGATGGGAAGCCCTCCTTGGAAGGTCGCCCGGCAGTCGCCGTAAGCGGCCTGCCGCGAGGCGTCGGAAGTTCCCGTGACTCCATTCCTAACAATCCACTCCGACCGCGCCTCCGTCCAGAATGCGCCTTAGCTCACGCCGTACACAATTGACGTGCCCGCCGCCCACAAACTAAGCTGAAATGCGGTAACCCGAGTACATCGGGTCACCTGACCGCTTGATCACACGATCTGGCGGCGATGCGACACTGATCGCACCAGTGATCAAGACGCAGCGCCACAACCGGTGATACAAGCATCGGGCTCCACAAGGAGGATACCGAGCGGACGGACATCGCCCCCTCGCCCTCGTGCCATCGGAGCTCCGGGCGTCATTCTCTGACCGCACGGGCAGCAGGCCCCACAGCTTGGGTGCACAGCAGAACAAGCTGAGCAGCACGCTAACCGTCGGACATCATGGCGCGCCGGCCCCTGATGGATCAACGCTGCCCAGTCAGGGGACTTGACAATATCGGGCTGACTGAAGCCAGGGTGCCTGCGCTACGCCGGGCACCACACAAGAAAACGCACGACGATGCGTGGCTTGCCCTCGTCAACCGGCAACGATCCGCCGCCGAACTCACGGCAGCGAAATTCAACCGGACACTGGCCCGACAACGGGGCAGCTGCTGACACAGGCAAACACAGTCATCAGAGTGCACAACGACTGGAGAATTTTTCAGTGCCTACAATCCAGCAGCTCGTCCGCAAAGGGCGCAGCTCCAAGCGCGGCAAAGTGAAGACGCCTGCGCTCAAGGGCTCGCCTCAGCGCCGTGGCGTGTGCACCCGTGTGTACACCGCCACCCCGAAGAAGCCGAACTCTGCGCTGCGCAAGGTTGCCCGTGTGCGCCTTTCGTCAGGCATCGAAGTGACGGCTTACATCCCAGGTGAGGGACACAACCTCCAGGAGCACTCCATCGTGCTCGTCCGCGGTGGTCGTGTGAAGGACCTCCCTGGTGTCCGTTACCGTATTGTCCGCGGATCACTTGATACGCAGGGCGTGCGCAACCGCCAGCAGGCTCGTTCACGTTACGGTGCGAAGAAGGAGAAGAAGTAATGCCTCGTAAAGGCCCAGCTCCCAAGCGCCCGCTTGTCGACGATCCGGTTTACGGTTCCAAGATCGTCTCGCAACTGGTCAACCGTGTTCTGCTCGACGGCAAAAAGTCGTTGGCTGAACGCATCGTGTACGGCGCGCTCGAGACAGTGCGTGAGCGTACCGAGCAGGATCCAGTGGTGGTTCTCAAGCGCGCTCTGGACAACATCCGCCCAGCCCTTGAGGTGCGTTCCCGCCGTGTCGGTGGCGCTACCTACCAGGTTCCGGTTGAGGTTCGCCCGGCCCGCGCCACCACTCTGGCTCTGCGCTGGCTGGTTGACTTCTCGCGTCAACGTCGTGAGAAGACCATGACCGAGCGTCTCGCTAACGAAGTTCTCGATGCGTCCAACGGCCTCGGTGCCGCTGTGAAGCGCCGCGAGGACATGCACAAGATGGCCGAATCGAACCGCGCATTCGCCCATTACCGTTGGTGATTTTTCCATTCCCGAGGGCGGCCTCTGACGCCGCTGACAACCATGCTGCGTGAAATAATACTTTTGCCAGCTGTTTAATCCCCAGCGGGGCTCCGCCCTCGTTAATGGGGATCACCGAAAGAACGCACGACGAAGCGAAGGACAACTCCGTGGCACAAGAAGTGCTAACAGACCTGAGGAAGGTCCGCAATATTGGCATCATGGCTCACATTGATGCCGGCAAGACGACCGTGACTGAACGCATCCTGTTCTACACGGGCATTAACTACAAGATCGGTGAAACGCACGACGGTGCGTCAACCACTGACTGGATGGACCAGGAAAAGGAACGTGGCATCACGATTACCTCGGCTGCTGTGACCTGTTTCTGGAAAGGCAACCAGATCAACATCATCGATACCCCTGGCCACGTGGACTTCACGGTGGAAGTTGAGCGCTCACTGCGTGTGCTCGACGGCGCCGTGGCTGTCTTCGATGGTAAGGAAGGTGTGGAGCCTCAGTCAGAAACCGTGTGGCGTCAGGCCGACAAGTACAACGTCCCACGTATCTGCTTCATCAACAAGATGGACAAGCTGGGCGCCGACTTCTACTACTCGGTGCAGACCATCAAGGATCGCCTCAAAGCGAACCCGATCGTCATGCAGCTGCCCATTGGCGCCGAGGATACCTTCGAAGGCAACGTTGACTTGCTGTCAATGAAGGCTTTCCATTACCCGGCAACTGACGCAGACGGTAAGCCCACCCTTGGTGCCATCGTCGAGGAAGGCGAGATTCCCGCCGACCTGCAGGACAAGGCCGAGGAATACCGTGAGGCTCTGATGGAAGCCGCCGCTGAAGGCAACGACGAGCTCATGGAAGCTTACCTGGAAAACGGCGAACTGACCGTTGACCAGATCAAGGAAGGCGTGCGTGCGCTGACCGTTTCAGGCAAGGCCTTCCCGGTCTACTGCGGTACCGCACTGCGCAACATGGGTGTTCAGCCCGTGCTGGACGGTGTGATCAGCTTCCTGCCCTCACCTCTGGATATCGAATCCGTCAGCGGTTTCGAACCTGGTGATGACTCTGAGGTAGAGAACCTCGTTCGTCATCCCGATGAGAACGAGCCTTTCTCAGCGCTGGCATTCAAGATTGCGGCGCACCCGTTCTACGGCAAGCTGACCTTCATCCGCGTCTACTCCGGCAAGATGGAAGCCGGCTCCCAGATCATGAATTCGACCAAGGGTAAGCGTGAGCGTATCTCCAAGATCTTCCAGATGCACTCCAACAAGGAGAACCCGGTTGATCTGGCGCACGCTGGTCACATCTACGCTGTGATCGGTCTGAAAGACACCACCACCGGCGACACGCTGTGTGACCTGAACGATCAGATTGTTCTGGAGTCGATGACCTTCCCGAAGCCCGTTATTCACGTGGCTGTCGAGCCGAAGTCGAAGGCTGACCAGGAAAAGATGGGCGTCGCCATCCAGAAGCTGGCTGAAGAGGACCCGACCTTCACCGTTGAGCTGGACCAGGAAAGTGGCCAGACCATCATCGGTGGTATGGGCGAGCTTCACCTCGACATCATTGTTGACCGTATGCGTCGCGAATTCAAGGTCGAGGCTAACGTCGGCAAGCCGATGGTCGCCTACCGCGAGACGATCCGTAAGACCGTCGAAAAGTTTGAATACACTCACAAGAAGCAGACCGGTGGTTCGGGTCAGTTCGCCCGCGTCATCATCATGCTGGAGCCGCTGCCGAGCGATTCCGAAGAAGAGTACGTCTTCGAGGACAAAGTCACCGGTGGCCGCGTTCCGCGTGAGTACATCCCCTCTGTAAACGCTGGTATTCAGGAAGCCATGCACTCCGGTGTTCTGGCTGGATACCCGATGGTGGATGTCAAAGCCACGCTTCTTGACGGTGCATACCACGAAGTTGACTCGTCTGAAATGGCGTTCAAGATCGCAGGTTCAATGGCCATGCGTGAAGCCGCCAAGAAGGCGAAGCCGGTTCTTCTTGAGCCGATTATGGCCGTCGAGGTGCGTACGCCTGATGAATATCTGGGCGACGTGATCGGCGACCTGAACTCTCGTCGTGGTGCCATCCAGTCAATGGATGAGCAGCATGGTGTGCGTGTTGTTCGCGCGCAAGTTCCGCTGTCGGAAATGTTCGGATACGTTGGCGACCTGCGGTCCAAGACCCAGGGACGCGCCGTGTACTCGATGCAGTTCGACAGCTACGCCGAGGTTCCTCGTAGCGTTTCAGAGGAAATCGTCGGAAAGTCTCGGGGCGAGTGAGTCCCACGGGGTCGGATCAACCCCGATCGGTGTACCGTAGTGCTATTGCCTGTTGCGCTGCGTGATTGCACTGGTCAGATCGGTCAGCGGTGGGGGACCTCGCAGTAGCGGGGTCCCGCGCCGGAACCGATCGGTCGAGACCGGAGCGTCAGTGCAGCGCAAGACGGATAGCGCCGGGATTCCGGTGAGCGAGGTGGCGGGGATCACTGTCAAGGGGCAGTGTGAAAGCTGCAGCGCAGATCCGCACTCCAATTCAATAGAAACCCTGTAGGATCTCACGCCCTGTGGGTGTTAAGCTAACACCTAGCCATAGGCTGAGAACATCTACCCGAGTCCAGGAGGACACAAGTGGCGAAGGCCAAGTTCGAGCGCACCAAGCCGCACGTCAACATCGGTACCATCGGACACGTTGACCACGGCAAGACGACGCTGACAGCAGCAATTACCAAAGTTCTGCACGACAAGTACCCGGAACTGAACGAGTACACGCCGTTCGAGAACGTCGACAACGCTCCTGAAGAGCGCGATCGTGGCATCACGATTAACGTCTCCCACGTGGAGTACCAGACCGAGAAGCGTCACTACGCACACGTTGACGCCCCCGGTCACGCTGACTACATCAAGAACATGATCACCGGTGCAGCCCAGATGGACGGCGCAATTCTGGTGGTCGCAGCAACCGACGGCCCGATGGCTCAGACCCGCGAGCACGTTCTGCTTGCCCGTCAGGTCGGCGTCCCCACCATCCTTGTTGCTCTGAACAAGAGCGATGCCGTGGATGATGAGGAAATGCTGGAGCTCGTTGAGGAAGAATGCCGCGACCTGCTCAACTCTCAGGACTTCGATGGCGACAACGCCCCGATCATCCGCGTCTCGGCGCTCAAGGCTCTTGAGGGCGACGAGAAGTGGACGAAGGCAATCGAAGAGCTCATGGATGCAGTGGACGAGTACGTCCCGACCCCTGAGCGCGATCTCGACAAGCCGTTCCTGATGCCGATCGAGGACGTCTTCACCATCACCGGCCGTGGCACCGTTGTGACCGGCCGTGTCGAGCGCGGCAAGCTGGCTCTGAACTCTGAAGTCGAGATCCTCGGCATCCGCCCGACCCAGAAGACCACCGTCACCGGTATCGAAATGTTCCACAAGTCCATGGATGAAGCATGGGCAGGCGAGAACTGCGGTCTGTTGCTGCGTGGCACGAAGCGCGAAGATGTCGAGCGCGGCCAGGTTGTGGCCGTCCCCGGCTCCATCACGCCTCACACGAACTTCAAGGGCCAGGTTTACATCCTGAAGAAGGACGAAGGCGGCCGTCACAAGCCGTTCTTCTCCAACTACCGTCCTCAGTTCTACTTCCGTACCACGGACGTCACCGGCGTCATCACGCTGCCCGAGGGCACCGAGATGGTTATGCCTGGCGACACCACAGAAATCACCGTTGAACTGATTCACCCCATCGCAATGGAGCCCGGCCTGGGCTTCGCTATCCGCGAGGGTGGCCACACCGTTGGTTCAGGTCGTGTGACCGAAATCGATAAGTGATTCGGTAGCTGGGTGCAGTTGGCATTGAGCCGACTGTAACTGGCGCTGGCACTCGCGAGGTTCCCCGTTTGGGCCGTTTGAGTCGGTATTGACGAGGGCGCCTGGCGGTGAGCCGAATGAGCTGAGATGGGCTTGGTGGCATCGAAAGATGCTTCCAAGCCCATCTTTTTTGTGCTGCTGTATCTTCTTGCCGTTTCTGTCTTTTTGCGTGCTCTGTTTCAAAGCGCGCCCATTCCTTTGGCGCCCTCTGGCCTGAAGCGTGTTCTGCCTTTTGGTAGCGCCGCCCTTTTCTCGTGCTCTGTCTTTTGGCGGCTCCGGCTCCTAGCTGTAGTCCGTCTCTTAGCCTGCTCCGGCCTTTAGCGTTCTCCGCCCTTTTGTCGGCCCAGTGTGATTCGTGCTTCCCATTGTCTGACCGTGAGATCAATAGCCAAGGGGCGTGTATATGCTTTCTGTCGCTATTACGCGGCGATGGCGCTGTATGCTCCAACGAATTCGGGTCTGGCACCTTTTCGCGCTCCGAACTGTTCCGGCCCCATCTCTTCTTGCGTTCCGAACTGTTCCGGCCTGAGCCGTTCTACTTTGAACTGTTCCGCCTCGAGCTTTTTGCTCCTAGCTGTCTATCTGCCTGTTTCCCACCGGTTGTTTACCCAACTGTCGATCTCGGCAGCATTCCGTTTGAGTAAACGAAGGTGAATTGGCTGTGACCTGCACCGATGCAGTCGCGCCAAGGGATGTCCTTCCATAGGTGTCCTTGAGATCGACAGATGGGTAGAGGTGGGGAAAGGGCAGTGCTGGAAAGAAGTCTCTGCAGAGATTAGGAGTGAAGGCGCGGTGGCGCCGCAAGAACTCCTCCGATCGGCTACGCGAACAATCTTGTAGGTATGCCTATGTGCTAGACCTAACATCTATTGTTTGCGAATGCTTCTCGAAGGAGTTCCGAAAAAACTTCGAACACGGATACTCCGCAGATCTTTTCGTTAAGACTTCCCTCCCTCTACCCGAGTGTCGATTTGAAGGCTGAAAGTTCCGGTCCTGCTTCCCTAGCAGGCCCTTGACCAGCTGTGATGCGTGGAAGTCTCAGCGGAGAATCGTCGATTCGACCCTCAGATCGACAGTTGGGAACTGGGGGATAGGGCAAGTGAGGGACAGGACTAAGTGGGGAGGGCCCGAGCGGAAGAAGGGGCTATGGGGGTGAGGGGATCAAGTGGGGAAGGGGCATGAGGTGGAGATGGGAGCAAGTGAGCGCTGAGAAATGAACCGACGAGCACATTGTGGAAGGGCAGACTGCCGAGTGACAGGCTGCAGAGAGACAGGGTGAGGTGGAAGGATGGCACGCGGGCATAGTGCGGATGGGCAGGCTGGGGTAAGTGAGGGGGTGCACCAGCGATAGTGATACTGGCGACAATTCTTGGCAGCAGGGTGACAGAATGTGCCTCCGTGGGCCCGTAGCAAGGCATAAAAGCTGGATAGCAGGCTAGTTGTCAGGTGATTCACATCGGTTTTTGCCTGAGCGGACTTGAACCAACGAGGGGTTTTCTGTCAAACTAATCAGGTTGCCCCGCGAGGGTGGGGCTCATCCAGACCAACATCTGGCCGGGCTTTATAGCCCGAGTTCTTTAGATAAGACAACGGTCCGTCCCTCACCCGAGGGAAACCGCGTACGAATGTGTCGCGAATTGCGACACGCCCGAATGCGGGGACCGGTGACGAAGCTGTACGAGAAGAGGTAGACGGCATGGCGGGACAGAAGATCCGCATCCGGCTTAAGTCCTATGACCACGAGGTCATCGACAGCTCCGCGCGCAAGATTGTGGAGACCGTGCAACGCGCGGGCGCCACGGTCGTGGGCCCGGTGCCACTGCCGACCGAAAAGAACGTGTTCGTCGTCATTCGGTCGCCCCACAAATACAAGGACAGCCGCGAGCACTTTGAGATGCGCACACACAAGCGGCTCATCGACATCATCGACCCGACTCCGAAGGCCGTCGACTCGCTTATGCGTCTTGACTTGCCTGCGGACGTCAATATTGAGATCAAGCTCTGAGGACATCTGCAATGACAACTGATACCAAGCAGAAGGCCAGCACGCCCATGACGGCGCTGTTGGGCCGCAAGCTCGGCATGACCCAGGTATGGGACGCCGAAGGGCGTCTTGTCCCGCTCACTGTCGTGCAGGTCGGCACCAACGTCGTCACACAGGTGCGTACCGAAGAGGTTGACGGTTACTCTGCGATTCAAATCGGTTACGGCAAGATTGACCCCCGCAAGGTGACAAAGCCTCTCGCGGGACACTTTGCCAAGGCAGGCGTGGAACCACGTCGCCACCTAGCCGAAGTTCGCACAACCGAGGCCGATAACTACGCAGCGGGGCAGGAACTCGACGCAACCGTGTTTGAAGCGGGACAGCATGTTGACGTTTCCGGAAACACCAAGGGCAAGGGATTTGCCGGTGTGATGAAGCGTCACGGCTTTGCAGGTGTGGGAGCCTCTCACGGCGCCCACCGCAATCACCGCAAGCCAGGCTCCATTGGTGCCTGTGCAACACCTGGTCGCATTTTTAAGGGACAGCGCATGGCCGGCCGTATGGGCAATGCGCGCCGCACAATTCAGAATCTGACGATCCAGGCTGTGGACGCCGAAAAGGGCCTCCTGCTCATTACCGGCGCAATCCCCGGCCCGAAGAACGGTATCGTCCTGGTTCGCACGTCCGTGAAGGGTGCGTGACATGACTGATAACCAAACCACGCGCACGATCGATGTGCTCGACCGTGAGGGCAAGAAGGTCGACACGATCGACCTGCCCGGTGAAATTTTTGACGTGCCGGCGAACATTCCGCTGATGCATCAAGTCGTCGTGGCGCAGCTTGCTGCGGCCCGACAGGGAACACACGCGACCAAGACCCGTGGCATGGTTTCCGGCGGCGGCAAGAAGCCGTACCGCCAGAAGGGAACCGGTAACGCTCGTCAGGGCTCCATCCGCGCACCGCAGTTCACCGGTGGCGGAGTGGTTCACGGACCTCAGCCGCGTAACTACGCACAACGCACCCCGAAGAAAATGAAGGTCGGCGCTCTGCGCTGCGCACTGTCCGATCGCGCTCGTAACGATCGCATTCACGTTGTGACTTCATTGTTCGAGGGCGACAAGCCGTCCACCAAGACAGCTCTGAAAGCTCTGCGGACAATCGTTGCTGGCAACGACAACGTCCTGGTGGTCCTTGAACGCGGTGAAGATCTGACGGCACTGAGCCTGCGCAACCTGCAGGAAACTCACATTCTGTGGGTTGATCAGCTCAACACCTATGACGTCCTCGACAACGACGATGTCATCTTCACCAAGGGCGCCCTCGAGACTTTCCTCGGTACTAAGGAGGAGACCAAGTGAGCGCACTCGAATCCACCAAGAACCCGCGCGACATCATCTTGAAGCCTGTCGTGACTGAGAAGTCATCGATCCTGATGGATCAGGGCAAGTACACATTTGAAGTTGATCCTCGCGCCAACAAGACCGAGATCAAGATTGCTGTCGAGGCAATCTTTGGTGTCAAGGTTGCCTCTGTCGCGACCCAGAACCGTAAGGGTAAGGAATACCGGACCCGCAACGGAATCGGAAAGCGCAAGGACGTCAAGCGAGCAATCGTGACCGTTCGCGAAGGCACCATCGACATCTTCGGCGATCAGGCCTGAAGGCAGCCGGAGAGGTAGAGGAACATTATGGGAATCCGCAAATACAAGCCCACAACGCCGGGCCGTCGCGGCTCAAGTGTGTCGGACTTTGCTGAAATCACGCGTTCTACGCCAGAAAAGTCGCTGCTGCGTCCGCTGAGCAAGACCGGTGGTCGTAACGCGCACGGCCGCGTGACCTCGCGTCACCGCGGTGGTGGCCACAAGCGCGCCTACCGCGTGATCGACTTCCGTCGCCATGACAAGGACGGCATCCCCGCCGTTGTGGCTCACATCGAATACGATCCGAACCGCACCTCGCGCATCGCACTGCTGCACTACGAGGACGGAGCCAAGCGTTACATCCTGGCACCAGCCAACCTGTATCAGGGTGACCGCGTGGAAGCAGGCCCACAGGCTGATATCAAGCCAGGTAACTGCCTGCCGCTGCGTAACATCCCTCTCGGTACCGTCGTGCACGCAGTTGAGCTGCAGCCCGGTGGCGGCGCGCAAATCGCGCGTTCCGCTGGAGCGTCTGTGCAGCTCGTTGCCAAAGAAGGCCGCTTCGCGCAACTGCGTATGCCTTCCGGTGAAATCCGCAACGTTGACGCTGCATGCCGTGCAACTGTTGGCGAGGTCGGCAACTCCGATCACTCCAACATCAATTGGGGTAAAGCAGGCCGTATGCGTTGGAAGGGCAAGCGCCCCCACGTTCGCGGTGTTGTGATGAACCCGGTCGACCACCCGCATGGTGGTGGTGAGGGCCGTACCTCTGGTGGTCGCCATCCGGTGTCACCGTGGGGCAAGCCCGAGGGCCGTACCCGTCGTCCGAACAAGGCCAGCGACAAGCTTATCGTGCGCCGTCGCCGGACCGGCAAGAAGCGCTGATAAGGAGCTGAAAATATGCCGCGTAGTTTGAAGAAGGGCCCCTTCGTCGACGACCACCTGCTCAAGAAAGTCGACAAGGCCAACGAAACCAATTCAAAAGCCGTCATCAAGACATGGTCACGCCGCTCAGTGATCACCCCAGACTTCCTGGGCCTCACATTTGCGGTGCATGACGGCCGCAAGCACGTCCCGGTGTTCGTCACCGAGGCGATGGTGGGTCACAAGCTGGGAGAATTCGCTCCCACTCGTACCTTCCGAGGCCATGACAAGGACGATCGCAAAGGACGTCGGCGCTGAGCCGGCCCTAGGGAAGAAAAGGCAGGATTTCATGGAAGCCAAGGCGCAGGCGCGTTACGTTCGCGTCACGCCCCAGAAGGCACGCCGCGTGGTGAACGAAGTTCGCAACAAGCGTGTCCTGGAGGCAGCCGACATTCTGCGGTTCGCTCCGCAGGCCGTCGCAACCGATGTCCAGAAGGTGCTTCACAGCGCTGTCGCCAACTCCAAATTCAAGGCTGAGCTGGCAGGGGAGGCTTTTGACGAAGCCGACCTGCTGGTCCTCGAAGCCTTTGTGGACGAAGGCCCGACTATGAAGCGTTTCCGCCCCCGCGCACAAGGACGCGCCGGACGGATCCTCAAGCGCACCAGCCACATCACCATTGTGGTGGGCACCAAGGACGATAAGCAGAAGGGAGACCAGTAATGGGGCAGAAGGTTAACCCAACCGGGTTCCGTCTGGGAATCACCACCGATCACCGGTCCCGCTGGTTCTCCGACTCAACCACCAAAGGCCAGAGCTACGCAGATTACGTAGCCGAAGACGTTGCTATTCGTCGCGCTTTGTCTGAAAGCCTTGAGCGCGCCGGCATTTCGAAAGTTGACATCGAGCGCACCCGCGACCGCGTGCGCGTCGACCTGCATACCGCGCGTCCCGGCATTGTGATCGGACGTCGTGGCGTCGAGGCAGATCGCCTGCGTCAATCTCTCGAGAAGCTGACTGGCAAGCAGGTCCAGCTCAACATCCTCGAGGTTCGCAACCCCGATCTGGACGCACAGCTGGTTGCTCAGGGCATCGCCGAGCAACTCGCAGCACGTGTCTCGTTCCGTCGCGCCATGCGTAAGGGCATCCAGTCCGCACAGCGTGCAGGCGCCAAGGGCATTCGTGTCCAGGTGTCCGGCCGTCTGGGTGGAGCCGAAATGTCTCGCTCCGAGTTCTACCGTGAAGGCCGTGTGCCGTTGCACACCCTGCGCGCGAACATCGACTACGGCTTTTTTGAAGCTCGTACCACCTTTGGTCGCATTGGCGTCAAGGTGTGGATCTACAAGGGCGACATGACCGAGCGCGAATTTGCTCGCCAGCAGGCTGAGCAGCAGAACCGCGGCGGACGCCGCGGTGATCGTCGCGGACCCCGTCGCGGCGGCCGTGGAGGCCAGGGACGCGGTGGACGTCAGCGCAACCAGGAACGCGCAAGCGAAAACACGCAGCCAGAAAAGGCTCAGACTGAGCCCCAGGCCGAACAGCCGGCTGCCGATCAAGGAACGGAGGCCTGAGTCTTATGCTCATTCCCCGTCGGACCAAGTTCCGCAAGCAGCATCGTCCACACCGCACTGGTGTGGCTAAAGGCGGCACCGAGCTGGCCTTCGGCGACTACGGCATCCAGGCTCTTGAAGGCGCCTATGTCACGAACCGTCAAATCGAGGCAGCTCGTATTGCAGTGACCCGTCACGTGAAGCGTGGCGGCAAGGTGTGGATCAACATCTTCCCTGACCGCCCGCTGACCAAGAAGCCCGCAGAAACCCGTATGGGTTCCGGTAAAGGCGCTCCTGAATGGTGGGTCGCCCCCGTCAAGCCGGGCCGCATTATGTTCGAACTGGGCGGCGTTTCCGAGGAGCTCGCTCGCGAAGCTCTGAGCCGTGCCCAGCACAAACTTCCAATGAAGACCCGATTTGTGGTCCGAGAGGGTGGTGAACTCTGATGGCCGACAAAGGTCTGACGACCGCCGACCTGGATGCAATGGACGCAGCACAGCTGTCCAAGGAGCTCGAGAAAGCTAAGGCTGAACTGTTCAACCTGCGCTTTTCCCAAGCCGTCGGTTCTCTCGAGGACCATGGACGCATGAAGGTAGTTCGTCGCAACATTGCCCGGATCTACACCATTAGCCGTGAGCGGGAGCTCGGCTTCCGCACAGCCCCCACTACGAAGGAGTGAGTCGCATGTCCGAGACCACTAATGAGGCTGTCGCACGTAATTTCCGTAAGGTTCGTCGTGGCTACGTGACCAGCGACAAGATGGATAAAACCGTCGTCGTTGAGCTCGAAGACCGCATGAAGCACGCACTTTACGGCAAAGTCATGCGTAAGAGGAAAAAGGTTAAGGCCCACGACGAGAACAACGAGTGCCACGTCGGTGACCTCGTTCGCATCATGGAGACCCGCCCGCTGTCAGCCACCAAGCGCTGGCGCGTCGCGGAGATCATCGAAAAGGCGAAGTAATTCGTCCTCATAGACCATCATCCGTTCGGTCAGGCTCTAGTGGCGCAACCGCGCTGCGATGAGAACCGGCACGACGACAGGAGTCACACACAATGATCCAGCAGGAGTCGCGACTGAAAGTCGCTGATAACACAGGTGCAAAGGAGATCCTGACCATCCGTGTTCTCGGCGGTTCGGGTCGACGCTACGCCGGAATTGGCGACACGATTGTCGCCACCGTCAAAGACGCTATCCCAGGCGGCAACGTCAAGAAGGGCGAAGTCGTTAAGGCGGTCGTCGTACGTACGCGTAAGGAAACGCGTCGTTCCGACGGTTCCTACATTCGATTCGATGAAAATGCCGCAGTGATTCTCAACAGCAATGGGGAGCCACGCGGGACGCGTATTTTCGGACCTGTCGGCAGGGAGCTGCGCGACAGGAAGTTCATGCGCATCATTTCACTTGCCCCGGAGGTGCTCTGATGGCAGCGAAGATTCGTAAAGGCGACCTCGTCGAGGTTGTCCGTGGACGCACGTCAGACGAGGCCAAGCTCGCCAAGCGCAACGAGCGCCGCGAAGCTGAGGGCCTTGAACCCCTCAAGCCAGGTGACAAGGGCCGCCAGGGTCGCGTCATCAAGGTGTTCCCGAAGGAACAGAAGGTCCTGGTCGAGGGTGTCAACCTGAAGACACGTCATGTGCGCCAGGGACAGTCCCAGAACTCAAGTGGCGGCATTGAAACAGTGGAAGCACCGATTTCACTGTCCAAGGTCGCTCTGGTTGATCCCGACACAAAGCAGCGCGTTCGCGTGGGCTTCAGGGAAGACCAGGTTGAGCGTGACGGTCGTACCCGCACCGTGCGTGTTCGCGTGACCCGTGGTCGCGTGGCAGCAGGTATCGAGCAGGGCAAGGAGATCTGATCATGGCCCCGCGTCTGAAAGAAAAGTACAACTCAGAGATTCGTCAAGCGCTGCGTGACGAGTTCAAGCACAGCAACGTCATGGAGGTGGGCGGTCTCACCAAGATCGTCGTCAACATGGGCGTTGGTGAAGCCGCTCGTGACTCGAAGGCACTTGAAGGAGCACTGCGCGACTTGACGGCAATCACCGGCCAGAAGCCTGTGACGACCAAGGCCAAGAAGTCCATCGCACAGTTCAAACTGCGTGAAGGCCAGCCCATCGGCGCACACGTCACCTTGCGTGGCGATCGCATGTGGGAGTTCCTTGACCGTCTTCTGTCGACCGCTCTGCCCCGTATCCGCGACTTCCGCGGACTGTCATCGAAGCAATTTGACGGCAACGGCAATTACACCTTCGGTCTGTCGGAACAGTCCATGTTCCACGAGATCGATCAGGACAGCATCGACCGCGTGCGCGGCATGGACATCACAATCGTGACCTCAGCCCGCACCGATGAGGAGGGCCGTGCACTGCTACGTCACCTCGGCTTCCCCTTTAAGGAGGACTGACCATGGCTAAGACGTCTCTCAAGATCAAAGCCGCGCGCGCCCCGAAGTTCGGTGTCCGTGGCTACACCCGGTGCAGCCGGTGCGGACGCCCGCGCTCGGTCTACCGCAAGTTCGGACTGTGTCGAGTCTGCCTGCGTGAGCTCGCCCTTCGTGGCGAACTCCCAGGCGTGACAAAGAGCAGCTGGTAAGCACTACGTCGTAGGTCCCGGGGACCCCGGTGGAAACCGCGACGAGGAAGGGGAATTAGTCCCCATGACAATGACTGATCCCATCGCAGACATGCTGACGCGTCTGCGTAACGCAAACTCGGCTCAGCACGAGTCGGTCTCCATGCCGTACTCCAAGCTGAAGGCCGCCATTGCGAACATCCTGGTGGAAGAGGGCTACATTGCCTCGACCTCCGTCGAGGATGCTCGCGTTGGCAAAACACTGATCCTCAATCTCAAGTACGGCTCCAAGCGTGAGCGTGCAATTGAAGGTCTGCAACGCGTGTCCAAGCCAGGCCTGCGCGTTTATGCGAAGTCGACGAACTTGCCGAAGGTCCGCGGCGGACTGGGTGTGGCTATTCTGTCCACATCTTCCGGTCTGCTGACCGACCGTCAGGCATCCGACAAGGGTGTAGGTGGGGAAGTCCTCGCCTACGTCTGGTGAGAGGGGGAACCGACAATGTCACGAATCGGTAAGAGCCCAATCGCAATCCCGTCGGGAGTTGACGTCGACATCAAGAGCGCCACAGTCACGGTGAAAGGCCCCAAGGGCGAACTGAGCCATGAGCTTCCTCATCTGATCTCAGCACGCGTCGAGGACGGCCAGATCATCGTCGAGCGTGCGGATGACGGCCGCGAAGCCCGTTCACTGCACGGACTGAGCCGTTCACTGATCAACAACATGGTTGTGGGCGTGACCCAGGGCTTCAGCAAACAGCTCGAGATCACCGGCACCGGTTACCGCGTAGTCGCCAAGGGCAAGGACTTGGAATTCTCGCTGGGATTCTCCCACACCGTTCCGTTCAAGGCCCCTGAAGGCATTGACTTCACGGTTGACTCACAAACGAAGTTCACGGTCTCAGGCATCGATAAGCAACTCGTCGGTGAAACTGCAGCGCGGATTCGTAAGATCAAGAAGCCTGAACCGTACAAGGGCAAGGGTATTCACTACGTGGGTGAAACGATCCGCCGCAAGGTCGGAAAGGCTGGTAAGTGATGGGCTACTCCGTCAAAGGCAAAGGCAAAGTTGTTGCGCGTAAGCGTCGCCATCAGCGTCTTCGCAAGAAGATCAGCGGCACAGCCGAGTGCCCGCGCTTGGTCGTGACCCGTTCGAACCGCCACATGGTCGCACAGGTCATCGACGATACGGTTGGCAACACCCTCGTGTCCGCTTCCACGATGGAAGACGAATTTGCTTCGGCAGAAGGCTCGAAGGTGGACAAGGCTCACCGTGTAGGCGAACTGATCGCAGAGCGCGCCAAAGCTGCTGGCATCTCCGCAGTGGTCTTCGACCGCGCAGGATACAAGTATCACGGCCGCGTCGCGGCTGTCGCAGAGGCCGCCCGTGAGGGCGGATTGAACCTCTGAAAGCGACTGAGGGAAAGAGAGATCAACTGATGGCTGCAGCGCAGCGAAGCAGAAACGGTCAGGAATCCTCCGGGCGCAACGAACGTGACAGCGAGCGTCGCGATCGCCGCCAGGGGCGTAACACTGACCGTCGCGACAACCGTCGCAACGAAGACAAGAACCAATACATCGAGCGTGTCGTCACGATCAACCGCGTATCCAAGGTGGTCAAGGGTGGACGTCGCTTCAGCTTCACCGCTCTGGTAGTGGTGGGCGATGGCGAAGGCACCGTCGGCGTCGGCTACGGAAAGGCCAAGGAAGTTCCCCAGGCTATTTCCAAGGGCGTTGAAGAAGCTAAGAAGTCCTTCTTCCACGTGCCCATGATCCGCCGCACGATCACTCACCTGGTCCAGGGCGAAGATGCAGCCGGAATCGTGCTGCTGCGTCCCGCAACACCAGGTACCGGCGTTATTGCCGGCGGCCCTGTGCGCGCCGTCCTCGAGGCAGCTGGCGTACAGGACGTGCTGACCAAGTCGCTCGGATCCGACAATGCACTTAACATCGTCCGAGCAACGGTGGCAGCTCTGAAGCAGCTGGAAACACCTGAAGCAGTGGCCGCACGTCGCGGACTTCCGGTGGAGCGTGTTGCTCCGTCCGGCATGTTGCGCGCACAGGCAGAAGGCGAAGCGGAAAAGAAAGCTCAGGCCGAGCAGAAGGAAGCCGCCAAAGCCTCCGCAGGGGTGAGTGAATAATGGCAAAACTCAAGATCACGCAGGTTCGATCAACGATCGGCGCCAAGCAGAACATGAAAGAGACCATGCGTACCCTTGGGCTGCGCAAGATCCGCCAAAGCGTTGTGCGTGAGGATTCCGAGTCAGTTCGCGGAATGATCAACACAGTGCGACACCTGATTACAGTGGAGGAGGCTGACTGATCATGGCGAAATCAACGTCGAACAAGACGACTGAGGAAGCCCCCGCAGGCATCCTCAAGCTGCACGACCTGCGTCCCGCCAGGGGAGCCAATAAGGCCAAGATCCGTGTGGGTCGTGGTGAAGGCTCCAAGGGTAAAACCGCCGGCCGCGGCACGAAGGGCACCAAGGCCCGCCGTTCCGTCCCAGCTGGCTTCGAGGGCGGCGCCAAGCCGATTCACGTGCGTCTTCCTCAGCTGCGCGGATTCAAGAATCCGTTCCGCGTGGAATACCAGGTGGTTAACGTCGGCAAGCTGCAGGAACTGTTCCCCGAGGGCGGCTCCGTTTCATCGGAAGACCTGGCTCAAAAGGGAGCTGTTCGTGACGGACACCCGGTCAAGGTCCTCGGAGGCGGAGAAGTGACCAGCGCATTCACCCTGGATGTGGATGCATGCTCACAATCGGCTCAGGACAAGATCACGCAGGCTGGTGGCACCGTCACGGTGCGATAAGTCTGAAACACGGTGGGGGTGGTTTGTTAGCCAAACCACCCCCATAGTGTCGCAGGTCGATCACATGGGCGCAGATGGCGCGTCATCGGGTCGCCCTCGGCAATGAACTAACGAAAAACCGCGGTGTAGCCAATCCAATTGACGTGAGACGTGCTAACTCGGGTAGGCTAGGCACGGTGAGTAGAGTTGTGATTGCGTCAAGCTGTCACACCATCAACCTAGGAAGAGGAAGCCGTGTTAAGTGCCTTCACACAGGCGTTCCGCACTCCTGACCTGCGTCGGAAGTTGCTGTTCTCCTTGATGATCATGGCGGTATTCCGCCTCGGAGCATTTATCCCGACCCCAGGCGTCAACACTGTCAACGTGCAGAAGTGCCTGGCAACTCAGGAAGAAGGATCCCTGCTCGGGCTCGTCGACCTGTTCTCAGGCGGCGCGTTGCTCCAGCTGTCGATCTTCGCGCTCGGCATCATGCCGTACATTACGGCGTCGATCATCGTCCAGCTTCTGCGAGTTGTCATTCCTCGATTCGATGACCTGCACAAGGAAGGTCAGACGGGTCAGGCCAAGCTCACGCAATACACGCGGTACGGCACAATCTTCCTCGGCGTACTGCAGTCGACCACCATGGTGTACATGGCGCGCTCGGGCAACATGTTCCCCGGCTGCCAGCACGACATCATAGCTGACCGGTCCATCCCCATGTACCTCGTGATGATCGTTGTTATGACCGCGGGTACCGCCGTCATCATGTGGCTGGGTGAATTGATCACTGAGCGTGGCATCGGCAATGGCATGTCACTGCTGATCTTCACGTCGATCACCGCTCGTATGCCTGCTCAGTTGTTCTCGATCGGACAAGGTGGCGGCTGGGGCAAAGTTGCCGCAATTGTCGGCATGATCCTCGTAGTCGCACTTGCCATTGTCTACATCGAGCAATCACAGCGCCGAATCCCCGTTCAGTACGCCAAGCGCATGATCGGCCGCCGCATGTACGGCGGTTCCTCGACATACATCCCGCTGAAGATCAATATGTCGGGCGTTATCCCCGTCATCTTCGCGTCATCGATCCTGGCTATGCCGGTGATGATGGCGAACTTTGGCTCACCAGAATCGACGTGGGTGCAGTGGGTGCGTTCAAACTTCAACCACCAGTCATGGCTCTACCTCGTGCTGTACGCCCTGATGATCCTCGGCTTCGCATTCTTCTACACTTCCATCACCTTCAACCCGGACGAGGTTGCCGACAACATGAAACGCTACGGCGGTTTCATCGTGGGGTACCGTGCTGGACGCCCGACCGCTGAATTCCTGCGTTACGTCATGAACCGCATTACCACGGCGGGTGCGTTCTACCTGATGATTGTCGCCCTTGTACCGTCGCTGATGATGATCCCACTCGGTCTGCAGAATGGACAGATGCCGTTCGGTGGTACCACGCTGCTGATTATGGTCGGCGTCGGCCTGCAGACCGTGAAAGAAATCAACACTCAGCTCGAACAACATCATTACGAGGGATTCCTTCGATGACAGCTATTATCCTGCTCGGTCCTCCTGGAGCGGGCAAAGGAACTCAAGCAAGCATAATTGCATGCAAACTCGGCATCCCGGCCATTTCAACAGGGGAAATTTTCCGCGCCAACATTGCCGAACAGACGGAACTCGGCATCCTCGCACAGTCCTACATGGATCGCGGCGAACTTGTTCCCGACTCGGTCATCAACCCGATGGTGCATGCTCGCCTGAAGGCGCCTGATGCCGCTGAGGGCTTCCTGCTCGATGGCTATCCGCGCACTGTTGAGCAGGCACATGCTTTGCGTGACACGCTCGCTGACCTGGGAACCGAACTTGACGTGGTGATCGAGCTTCAGGCGGATGAAGATCAGGTTGTGCACCGCATGCTCAAGCGCGCAACCGAACAGCACCGCTCAGACGACACTGAGCCGGTTATCCGTCATCGCCTGGCGGTTTACCATACGCAAACTGAGCCGGTCGCCACGTACTATGTCGATCAGGATCTGCTCGAAGCAGTCGATGCGAACGGGTCGGTCGAAGAAGTCAGCGAACGCATTTTTGCCATTCTCGATTCACTGAACGGTGCCGGCTCCGGGAGCGGTGCTGACTCAGCGGACGGTGCCGGCGCGGATGAGGTGACGGGCGGCCAGGCCACCCTCGACGATCCTCGTGATCCGTGGTTCGAAGCCCACCAAAACGGTGAAGGAGAGTGCTGCGGGGCGGAAGAATTCCCCGAAGATGACCCAGCTGAGGCTTCGGAGCCTGCCAGCTCCAGCTCGTCTGACCAGGGCGGCGCTGCTGCCTCGGCAAATGCGGATGCTTCGGTCTCAGAAGGTCGCTGAGGACGATGGGTCACGCGCGTATTGAGCTGAAAACCAGGGATCAGATTCTGCAGATGCGTCGCGCAGGTTTGATCGTGGCGGATATCCACGCAGCACTGCGCCGCGCGGCTCAACCAGGCGTCACATTGACGGAACTGGACCGCATCAGTGCCGAAGTGATTTCCCAGGCGGGAGCGACCTCGAATTTCCTGAACTACTTCGGTTACCCGGCGACGGTCTGTATCAGCGTCAATGACACTGTTGTGCACGGCATTCCGAATGATGATGTCCTGCGCAACGGCGACATCGTCTCCTTCGACTGCGGAGCCTACGTGACGCACCACGGCCGCGGCTGGCACGGTGATGCCGCGTTCTCCATGATTGTGGGCGATGAACAGGCCGCATCTCAGCGCCGGCGTGAACTCAACGAAGTGACGCGCGCTGCTATGTGGCGTGCGATCGCATCGTTGGCTTCAGCTCGCCGCGTCAGCGCGGTGGGACAAGCTGTTGAAGACACCTGCGAGGATTACCGGGACACGTTCGGGTGGGAAGCACAGATCGTTGAAGAATTCGGCGGACACGGCATCGGAACGGCGATGCATCAACCGCCCGACGTGTTGAACTACCGTGCGACCGGGATCAGCCCGCGTCTGAAGCCAGGTATGGTGCTGGCGGTCGAACCCATCCTCGTGTCGGGCAATCCTGCGACGCGCACCGAAGCTGACGGGTGGACCGTGCACACACTGGATCACAGCGATGCCGCGCACTGGGAGCACTCCGTTGCCATCATGGACGAGGGCATTTCAGTCCTGACTGCGCCAGACGGTGGGGTAGAGGGCCTGGCTCCTTACCGAGTAACCCCCATTTCACTGGACTGATACACGCAGCCTGCGTATTTCTGATTGCTGTGTGATCGGCGCTCCAGGCGTCGCCCTCCTCAATATGGAAGGCAACTCGAGTCCGGCGCGTGAGGGATATCCCACTGAATGGGCTTCACCGGCGTTGCATCCTCCTCTAGAATGGACAGTCGGGCTGACTTTCTTGCCGATTGGCGAGGGAAACGCCCGCCACGGTTTCGGCCGTGAGCCCTACTGACAAACGTAGAGGATAGACGGAGGACATGGCGAAGAAAGACGGAGTTATTGAGGTCGAAGGCACCGTTATTGAGGCGTTGCCGAACGCGATGTTTCGTGTTGAGCTCACCAACGGTCACGAAGTTCTGGGATACATCTCAGGAAAGATGCGTCAGCACTACATTCGTATCCTGCCTGAAGACCGCGTAGTCGTCGAGCTCAGCCCGTATGACCTTGAAAAGGGTCGAATCGTCTACCGATACAAGTAAACCGACACAACAAGCGTCGCCTGGCGACGTGGAGGTGCACCATGAAGGTCAAGCCTAGTGTCAAGAAGATCTGTGACAAGTGCAAGGTGATTCGTCGCCACGGCAACGTCATGGTTATTTGCGACAACCCCAGGCACAAGCAGCGTCAAGGCTGAAAGCCGTAGCTGCTCAGTGGCAGTGAGCCACTGGCGGGCGATTTGCCCACAGCACACCGTCGACCGCGCAAGCGGGACCCCTGGTTCGGAGGCCGGGGCTGATTGATGGATCAGAGACGGGGTGACGACCTCCGAAAACCATGTGGAGAAAAGTCATGGCACGTATTGCCGGCGTTGACCTCCCCCGTGAAAAGCGGATGGAGATTGCGCTTACTTACATTTACGGTGTGGGACGCACCCGCGCCAAGGAAACACTTGAAGCAACCGGGGTCAGCCCCGACCTTCGCGTACGCGACGCCAGTGAAGAAGATATGGTCAAGCTGCGCGACTACATCGAGGCCAACTTTAAGGTCGAAGGCGACTTGCGTCGTGAGGTCCAAGCCGATATCCGCCGCAAGATCGAGATCGGATGCTACCAGGGCATGCGCCACCGTTTTGGCCTGCCTGTTCATGGTCAGCGGACGAAGACAAATGCGCGTACCCGTAAAGGACCCAAGCGCACCGTGGCTGGCAAGAAGAAAGCCACCAAGTAACTCATAGAGCTGGGTGATGAAACCTGGCCCCCTCGACTTCAAAAGGAAAATCAATGGCTGTCAAGTCTACTCGCTCATCTTCGGCGCGTAAGCCGCGTCGTAAAGAGCGCAAGAACGTCACGCACGGCAAGGCGTTCATCAAGTCGACGTTCAATAACACGATCGTCTCCATCACCGATCCCACCGGCGCTGTCCTGTCATGGTCATCGTCCGGTCAGGTCGGTTTCAAGGGCTCACGTAAGTCCACCCCGTTCGCCGCTCAGCTTGCCGCTGAGGCTGCAGCACGTCGCGCGCAGGAACAGGGCATGAAGAAGGTTGACGTTTTCGTCAAGGGCCCGGGCTCCGGCCGCGAAACGGCGATTCGTTCGCTGCAGGCCGCTGGTCTTGAGGTTGGATCCATTCAGGATGTCACTCCGCAGGCTCACAACGGTGCACGTCCCCCGAAACGTCGCCGCGTCTGAAAGACCCGTGTGAGGGACGAGGGCGACCCGTCCGCGTCCCACGTCACGATGTTCCCACACAAGTGGGAACCATCTGCACCCTGTTTTTTCCGTCACTGTTCGCGTGACGGGACCACAAATCCGACATCATATAGCGGTTGTCGGAAAGAAAGGACCAAGACGTGCTCATTGCAGAACGCCCCATCCTCTCAGAGGAGAAGGTGAGCGATTACCGCTCCCGTTTCACTCTTGAGCCACTCGAGCCTGGGTTTGGATACACACTGGGTAACTCCCTGCGCCGTACATTGCTGTCGTCCATTCCGGGCGCAGCGGTCACCTCGATCCGCATTGACGGTGTGCCACACGAATTCCACACGGTGGAAGGCGTGAAGGAAGACGTCGCTGAGATCATCCTGAACATCAAAGACATCGTTCTGTCCTCTGAAGAGGATGAGCCTGTCGTGATGTACCTGCGCAAGGCTGGCCCCGGTGAGGTCGTCGCAGGGGATATCACTCCTCCTGCAGGCGTGGAAATCCACAACCCTGACCTTCATCTGGCAACGCTCAATGAGAAGGGCAAGCTCGAGATTGAACTGACGGTTGAGCGTGGCCGTGGCTACGTTTCCGCTGCTCAGAACAAGGATCCGCAAGCTGAGATCTCCCGCATCCCGATCGATTCGATCTACTCGCCGGTGCTCAAAGTGACATACAAGGTGGAGGCCACCCGTGTCGAGCAACGCACCGACTTTGATCGTCTGATCATCGATGTGGAAACCAAGCCAGCTATCAGTCCGCGCGATGCTCTCGCGTCAGCCGGAAGCACCCTGGTGGAGCTCTTCGGCCTCATGCGTGAACTGAACGAGGAAGCAGAAGGCATCGAAGTGGGCCCATCGACTACCGATGAGACCCTTGCGCAAGACCTGGCCTTGCCGATCGAAAGCCTGAACCTGCAGTCCCGTTCGTACAACGCGCTGCGTCGACGCGGCATCCTCACCGTGGGTGAACTCGTTGCCCACTCTGAGGCTGACCTGCTGGATATCCGCAACTTCGGAACCAAGTCCATCGAGGAGATCAAGGAAGCCTTGGCATCCTTGGGTATGACCCTCAAGGATGCAGTCATGCCTGAACGCGCCGGCGGAGAAGACGCCGGAAACGTTCAGTTCAGTGACGACCAGTCTTTCTGATCGAATCCACTTTGCGTCCGTGCCGCCTCCAGCGGCCGTCATCGATGGACGAGGACGCCCAAACAAACTGTGTAGGAGAAACTCATGCCCACCCCTAAGAAGGGCCCACGTTTGGGTGGCAGCCCAGCGCACCAGAAGCTGCTGTTGGCTAACCTTGCTGCTCAACTGATCGAACACCGTGCGATCACCACGACCGAGGCCAAGGCCCGCGCGCTGCAGCCGTACGTTGAAAAGCTGGTCACTAAGGCAAAGCGCGGCGACATTCACGCTCGCCGTACGGTTGCCCGCAAGATCCCGAACAAGGATGTCCTGTACATGCTGTTCGACGAGGTCGTTCCGGCCATGGATCCAGAGCGCAACGGTGGCTACACCCGCATCACCAAGCTGGGGCCGCGCCGCGGCGACAATGCTCCGATGGCTCGTATTGAGCTTGTCATGGAGAAAGTCGAGAAGAAGGCTGTCGTTGCCGACGCTGAGCGTACCGCTTCGAAGGCTGCTGCAAAGTCCGGTAAGGATTCCAAGGCGACCGGCAAGGCTGACGAAAAGGCCGAGACCGAAGCTGAAGCAGCAGAAACAGCCGAGCCGGCTGCTGACGAAGCCGCTTCACAGGAGTCAGCTGACGACAAAGCTGAAACCGAAGCTGAGGAAGCTGCCAAGTAGTCATGCACCGTCGTGACCTGCTGATCTGACTGGCACTGCGCTGATTGAGCGGTGACCAGTCCAGCGGATGGCTGATCGGAAGCTGGGTAAACCCCGTGTGGGTTTACCCAGCTTCCGTGTATTCGCGCGGTTGGTGTGCCGGCCGTGTCGGATGCTCTTTAGGTGGAGCCCGTGTGCACTCGCCCCTCGTTCCCCAACTGTCGATCTCACTGGGGCCGCGCAGCACGAACCCGACCCGAAATTGCTGTGACCAGCACGGATGTGTTGCAGGCCAGTCGGTGACCCCGCAGAGTTCACGCGAGTTCGACAGTTGGGGACATGCAGGGGAGGGGTAGAGCCGCGGATGGGTCGCCCTCGTCAATGAACAGGAAGCTGGCGTGGGGCGGACAGCTCGTTGGAAACCCGAGGTGAGAGCAAGCCATTATGCTAAGAACATGTCTGAAGAGATGACCCTCGCTGTCGACTGCGGCGGGGGCGGAATCAAAGCCTCAGTGCTCGACTCGCGCGGAACGCTGACCGCATCGCCGGTGCGCACGCCCACGCCCTACCCGCTCCCTCCCGAACTGCTCGTCAAGACCACACAGGACCTTGCCGCGCAACTGCCTGCCGCCACGCGCGTCACGATGGGAATGCCTGGCATGCTGCGCCACGGAGTGGTCATCACGACTCCGCACTACATCACGCGTGACGGCCCGCGATCACGGATCCTGCCTGAACTGGTCGAGCAATGGGCCAACTTCGACATGGGACGGGCACTTGAAGCTGCTCTGGGCATGCCGACACTGGTGCTCAACGACGCTGAAGTGGCCGGCGCAGGTGTCATCACGGGCACGGGCCTCGAAATGATCGTGACCCTGGGGACCGGGCTGGGAAACGCGGTTTTCGATTCAGGTGTGCTCGCGCCGCACGTGGAAGTATCGCAGGGATTTGTGCGATGGGGACTGACCTATGACGACTACATTGGCGAGCATGAACGCCTCCGGCTGGGAGACGCGCACTGGTCTCGACGAGTGCGCCGAGTGATCGACGGCCTGCGCCCGATGTACGTGTGGGATCGCCTGTACCTGGGTGGTGGAAACTCGAAACGCGTCACGGCGATGAACCGGGCCAAACTCGGTGACGACGTGGTGATCGTTCCCAATGACGCCGGCATCATCGGCGGTGTTCGCGCATGGACACTGTGAGGGCGCGGCTTGACCTGGCATACGACGGCACCTTCTTCCACGGCTGGGCCGCACAGCCCGGACTACGCACCGTGGAAGGTGAACTGGTTCGAGCCCTGTCGCTGATCGCCCGCCAGGAAGTGGCGGTGACTGTGGCGGGACGCACCGATGCGGGAGTGCACGCAGATCATCAGGTGGCTCACGTCGACCTGCCGGCGCAGGTGTGGGACAGCCTTCCGGGAAGGTCCTCGCGCACACCCGAAGATGCGCTGGTTGACCGTCTGGCCTCTCTGCTTACCCGCGCGCACGGTGATTTCATGAAGGCGCACGGGCTGGTGTCGCCGAGAGGGTACTGCGACGTTGCGCTTCTGAGTTCTCATCGCGTGCCGGAAACCTTCGATGCGCGTTTCAGCGCTGTGGGGCGTCACTATGTGTACCGGCTGCTTGACCAGCGCGCGGACAGTGACCCCTTTTCCGGGCGACGCATCTGGACGGTTCCTGCACGCCAGACGCTTAATTTGGAAGCCATGGCTGAAGCTGCTTCCAGCGTCATCGGTGAGCATGATTTTCTGTCCTTTTGCAAGCCGCGTGAGGGCGCGACCACGATCCGTACGCTCCGCCAGCTGGACGTCGTGGCAGCGGGGGAAACGTCGCCGATCCTGGTGCGCGTCCATGCTGACGCTTTTTGCCACTCAATGGTGCGATCCCTGGTGGGAGCACTGATTGACGTGGGGACAGGCCGCCGCTCGCCGGCGTGGATGAGACATCTGCTGGATGAGCGTTCGCGTGAGGCAGCCGCTCCGCTGGCTCCGGCGCATGGCTTGACTTTGGCGCACGTGGACTATCCGCCTGCCGATCAGTGGGCACAGCGCGCGCAGCAGACCCGCGCGGTCCGCTCTTTGGGCTGCTGCTAGGTGGACTGTTTTGCTGCCGTGTTGCAGATGACCGGCTTCGTTGGGATTCAGGATGGACGAGGGCGGCTCGGGCTTCCTGAGTCGGGCCCGTCGGAGTGGAGGATGGTGGTGCCTAATTTTTGTGAATGCGCTTGGCACTGGTGCGCCACGTGGGTGTGGTACTGACGCGCGTGTGGTGAGGCTCGCGAGCTGTGTGCTCAGCTTTGGGCGTTGAAATCGAGTCGATGAGCTGGCTGACAGCGGTTGCCGTCATGTCCTGCAGTGGCCACATCACCGTGGTCAGGCCCATGGAATTGTCTTCGTGCGCATTGTGATCGCCGAAGCCGATGATGGACAGATCGTTGGGGACATGCTTACCCAGGTCGCGTGCAGCGGAGAAGACGCCCGGTGCCTGTGTGTCATCAGCGCACCATACTGAATCAATGTCGGGGTGGGCGGTGAGCATGCGCATGCAGGCCTCGTACGAGTCGTGAGCACTCCAGGTGGGCAGGGAAAGAAACTCTGCGCGGTCCTGGAAATGCTCGAGGACAGGTACCTGACGGAAGTGGTTGATGTTGGGGCCTGCAAGGTACAGGGCCCGTGACGTGTCCGTGGCGTCGAGGTCGCTGAGGATTTCCCGGACTCCTGTTCCTTCATCAATGCTGACGAGGCCCACTCCGCCGAAATGGTTCGAGGTTTCAATCATCGACATCCACATCACTGGAATGTCGAGCTGGCTGAGCAGGGGACCAACGAACTGCTGGGTGGAGGTGGTCTCGCAGATTGCACCTGCCAGTTGAATATCGGAGAGCACCGATTGAATGAAACGGCGGTTGGCGGCATCGCCCTCAGGTTGGAAGAGCGGCAGAAGAAGGTAGCCGCGACGTTGAACCTCAATCATGGCTGTGGTCAGTACTTTGTGGACGACCGGCACGAACGGGTCTTCCGGCAGTTCAGCCATGATCAAAGCGATGATGTTGGTGGATCCTCGCCTCAGTGATCGTGCCGCAGCGTTGGGGACGTAGTTCATTTCACGGGCGACGTTCGTGACGTGCTCGATCGTAGCTGGTGCAATCTTGACTTCGTGCCCGTGGCCGTTGAGTATAAGAGAGACGGTGGATGGTGCGACGCCTGCTTTCCGAGCGACATCAGCCCGAGTTGTCCGTGTCATGGTGAATTCCTTCAAGAAAAAGTACCGCGAAGTCAGCCAGAGCGACGCAGCTCTGAGCGGTAACACAGTAACTATATCGTGTTAGTTCTGGAAAAGATATTTGGGTATTGGCCCTTTCGTGGATGTGCTGTATGAAGCTGGATTGACGTGGCCTGGCCGGAGTGTGGACTATCGTCTGGATATGCAGGGCGTCGATGCGTACAGCTGGCCGAACGCGCGGGAATTGCATCTGATTTTGAGGTGCCAGAGTGCGTGGTGTGAGGTTTCTTACATTTGTGATCGACGGTGAGAAACGGTGGGTGGGTGCGGGGTGTGCCGCGCACGATATTTCCGATCGAAAACGTGCGGAAACGTGATGAGCGTTAAAGTCTGACGTACCGGTTTTGTCGCCGGTCGTAATCAAAGTGAGACCTCTGGCGTTAGTGAAAACCGTAAAAATGTCTTATTCTTTCACTGTCACCTAACACGAGATAGTTAGAGAGACGTCAACCGGCACGCAGCCGGCTGGCTTTCTTCTCGACCAATGGAGGTCTTTAAATGAGATTGACACGAGCAACACGCGGCGCCCTTGGGGTGCTTGCCGTTTCATGCCTGTCATTAACAGCGTGTGGAGGCGGAGCTGAAGAGAGCGGAACATCATCAGCCAGTGGCATCCCAACGCCCGACGTTGCCTGCGACATTCCAGAAGGCAACGTTGACGGCAGCGTTGTTGACACTTCGAAAGTGGAAGGCGAAATCACCTTCCAGACACAGGGCCTGCAAACCGATTTCGCCGACTTCTTCCAAGCCAAGATCAAGGAATTCGAAGAGGCAAACCCGGGGACCACCATCAAATGGACCGACCAGGGCGGAGGTACAGACTTCGACCAGGCCATCACATCCCAGGCAACAAACTGCAAGATGGCAGACGTCGTCAACGTGGCATCGTCATCCATCCTGGCGCTGTCCAAAGCCAATTTGCTGATGGACTTTGACGTCAAAGCACCCCAGATCGGTGACAAGTTCGTTGAAACCATCTGGAACTCAACGAACCTCGGCGCTCAGGATCATCACACCGCGCTGCCCTGGTACTTCGGCCCCTACATCACCACATACAACAAGGACGTCTTCCAACGTTCCGGACTGGATCCGGAAAAGGCGCCCTCGACAATGGACGACCTGCTGGACGCGGCAGCCAAGGTGGGGGCAGCCGGAAACGGCGACTATGGCATCTACGGATCACCAGACTGGTACCTGGTTGCGCAGCTGCATGGAATGGGCGTGCAACTGCTCAACGATGACCACACTGAGTTTGACTTCGCAGATAATGCAGATGCAGTCCGATACGTCACCAAGATGGCGGAACTGTACAAGACCAACGCCATCCCGAAAGACTCCCTGACCGGCGAGCCCGACCCGTCCAAGGCCTATTCCAATGGAAACCTCGCATTCGGCACTCCGAACGCCTCGTTCCTGAAAGCCATTAAAGACAACAACCCGCAGGTCTACGAAGCAACAGGTGTCGGCCCGTTCCCAACAAACGAAGGTATCAAACCTGTCTATGAAGGCCAGTGCGTCGGCATCTCCGTGACCACCCAGAACGCGCCGCTGGCGATGAAATGGGCCGAGTTCATCACGAACGCCGAAAACGAATACGCCTGGGCACATGACGGTGGAGCAATCGTCTTCCCGGCTGCTACCGAGGCACTCGACAAGATCATGGAAAACCCGCCGGAGGTTGCACAGGATCCTGTCTTCAAGGCTGCATACGAACAGGCCGCAAATGCCGCTAAAGACGCAGAAGCATACTTGGACGTCTTCTACGTCACCGGTTCAGTTCAGAAAGCGCTGGTCGACAACGTCAACCAGGCCATCCGCGGCGAAGTCAGCCCAGAGGATGCACTGAAGACTGCTCAAGAACAAATGAACCAGCTGCTGGACGATCTGAACTCCTAATTATCCGGAACCAGCGAAGCGTGTGTGGGCTTATTCAGGTCAATACATGACCACCATGAATAAGCCCACACCGCCTGACGCGGTCCACTTTTACGAACGAAGCGTACCCAGAGTGATGGAGGATAGCACTCATGGCGACTCAGAAGAAGACAAGCGCGCGTAGTCTCAATGGCGCAGCACGGTTCCGAAAATGGTGGGTGCCGTGGCTGTGGGTCACAATCCCCGTGCTGTGTATTATCACTTTCTATATCTACCCATTCATCAACACGGTCGTGACGTCCTTCACCAAGACGAAACCACTTGGCAGGCTCGGACGCTTCAACGGAATTGACAATTACGCGCACATTTTCTCCGACCCGGTGTTCTGGGAAGCCACACGCAACTCCGTGATCTACGCGCTGTGCGTTGTTCCCCTGATGGTGCTGCTGCCGCTGCTGCTGGCACTGCTGGTGCGCCAACACGTGCCGGGAATCGGCTTCTTCCGTGCCATCTACTACGTGCCGGCGATCTGCTCGCTTGTCGTCATCTCACTGGCGTGGCGATACATCCTGGACCAGAAAGGCCCGCTGAACTCCTTTTTCGAAGGTATCGGGCTGATCCAGTCGCCCATTCCCTTCCTGTCCAACGAGTGGCTGATCCTCATCTGCGCAATGATCATCACCTTGTGGCAGGGGTTGCCGTACTACATGATCCTGTATCTGGCTGCATTAACCAACGTTGATCAGTCCTTATACGAAGCAGCCGAAATTGACGGTGCAGGCAGCGTCCGCCGCTTCCTGACGGTCACCGTGCCGGGCGTGCGGGTCATGATGTACCTGGTCGGTGTCCTGTCGACGATCGGATCACTGAAAATCTTCACCGAGGTATATCTGCTGGGCGGAACGAACTCGCCCACACAGACCCTGACCATGTATATCCGTAACCGAATCATGGACCCAACGTTTGGATCACTGGGACAAGGCGACGCCGCTTCGGTGTTCCTGTTCCTGATCACATTCGGATTCATCATTGCCTCACAGAGGCTGCAGAACAAGGCGGAAGCATAATGACTCATTCACCCACGCACACACCTGTCGCGACTGCGCCTCACACCAGCAAACTCAGCGAGTACCGCCACCGCCGCAAACTTGAACGCCAGGGCCGCCAGGTCGCATCCCGGCAAATACGCGGGTGGCGCCTCGTTGGACGCTACGCGGTCCTCATCATTGTGGCGTGCCTGCTGGTCGGCCCACTCTTGCTGCCTCTGCTTGTCGCATTCAAAGCCCCAGGTGAGCCCGTCTTCGGCCAGGGGGCAACGCTCTTTCCGCAGGACTGGTCGCTGGAATCCTTTGCGCGCCTGTTTGAGCGCACCAACATTTTGCTGTCCATCCGTAACTCGGCAATTGTGGCAGCGCTGCTGGTGACATCCAACATGGTGCTCTCATGCCTGGGCGGCTACATGTTGTCCAGGCGCGGATGGACAGGGCGAAACATCATGTACTTCGTGGTGTTGTCGGCAATGATCTTTCCGCTTGAATCCATCATGCTGTCGCTGTTCTCAATGATGGTGCACGTCGGACTGTACGATCATCTGCTGGGAGTGTGGCTGCCAATTCTTATTGGCCCATTCCAGATCCTTCTGATGCGCGCGGCCTTCATGGGAATCCCAGACGAGATCGAAGACGCAGCACTGATCGATGGTGCAGGCGAGTTGCGTCGTTTCTGGACGATCTTTCTGCCCCAGGTTCGCGGCACCCTAACGGTTGTCGGCCTGACAAGCTTTATCGGCGCGTGGTCTGACTTCCTGCTGCCACTGATCATGCTGCCCAGCCCGAAGAATCAGACACTCATGGTGACCCTGTCAGCCATTCAGAATTCCCCGCAGGGCACGAGCTACCAGTTGGTTCTGGCCGGAGCGGTCGTCGCCCTCGTGCCGGTCGTTGTGGTCTTCATGTTTTCTCAGAAGTACTTCTTCCGCGGCATTGAAGCAGGCGGCCTGAAGTTCTGAACTGCATCTGACCCGGTTCGTCCCGGAAGGGATGCTGCGGCGGACGCGGATCTGCCGGGCTCGTTGAGCAGGCCGGTTCGCACTCAAGCTGCACGTGAATCACAGGTTCACGTGCAGCTTCTTCTTTCCGCCACGATCGAGGCAGCCCGCGCGTGGGCGACGACATCTGCGGCCCTTCGTGCGAGCCTTTGCGATACGTCGTGTTGAGTGTTCCCCGGGGTGTGCGGGCACGGACTTTCCTGCCCCGCCCCATGTGTCGTTTACGACGAACCATGGACGAGGGCGACTACGGTCGCAATCGGCTGGCCTGCATGAACGCTCCGAGGGGTCTCCCACTGTCGGGCGAGCGCGCCTCGAGATCGACAGGAGGGGCACATGGACGGTGCGGGCGGTCAGCGTCGCATCTGCAGCACGCTTCTTCCCGCTCCCCAGGTTCGAATTCGGCGGCGCTACGCTGTGCTGCAACAGCATGGGGCCCGTATCGACGCTGGTCAGCGCGTAGGTGGCGGTGCCTACCCTGCTAAAGGCGCGTCGAGTTCGAACCTGGGGGGATGAAAGAAATGGGGGAGAAAGGCGAGAGAGGAAAAGCAACCATGGGTGCCGCACGGCGCATGGATACGACGAAACACGGGGCGGAAGAAGGCCCTCGTTTAAGAAGAGGTGCTTGCTTAAACGGGGGCCTGACCGTTCACAGTCGAAGCCGAAGACGGCTCCGATGTGCGGCCAACCTATGGTCTGACAGCAAAGGAACGCCTGCGTGCAGCGTAGATGCTGACCGCTCCTGCCCCGAGAACCATCAGAGAAAACGGAATCACCTGTGTTGATGCGCCCGATTGCGCCAGGAAGCTCCCTGAATTGGAGCTTGATTTGCGCTGTTGATCGGGCGACACGCCGGTGGTCGCAGGAAGGGATTGCGCAGAGCCATCGCTTTGTGATGACTGGGCTCTCTGGGTGTCAGCAGACTGAGGATCGGTCTGCGTGCCCTGGTTGGCAGTCGGAGACTCGCCGACCCAGTACAGCAGGCGAGCCTGACCGCCACCGATATTGGACAGCGTCACCGTTAAATCAGAATCTGCGCTGCGAGACTGCGTCAATGGCGCGGGCTGAGCTTCAAAAGTGTTCGGATCAACCATCATGAGTTTCGCGTTGTCAAAAGGTTTCTCCACATGCAGTGTGACGTCCTGAGCGGTTTGCGCATATGAGCCGTCATCGGTTCGGGTGCTCAAGCCGTAAGAAGGCCAACGCGTTGTGCCGGTCAGAGCATTGACCACCATGAAAGCGCGCGGATCCTGAGTGGTCTTGCCAAAGATCTCCTCGGTCTTCGCGGCATCAAGCCCGGGCAGCTTCTCAAAGTAACCGACCACAACATCGCCCGGTTTACCGTCATTGACCGTTCCGGTATTGGTGACGTCCATTCCGGTGATGCCTACCGCCTTATTGGCGGCCTTGCCGTCGCCCTCGCCAAATGCTCCCAGTGCGTAACCCGATACGTTGGGTGCCTGAGGACGGTCCGCGTATTCACCGGCGTTGATGCCAACGTATGTTGAGTTCAGAGCAACTGCGTACTTGCCCAGCCCAGTCAGGTCCTTGAAAATTCTGCTGAATTCGTAGAAGGAGCGGGTAGGCGCGCCATCCTGATCGATGATCGAGGAGCGATCGTAGCCGTTGTATTCCATACGGAACAGCCCAAACCACTTTTGACCGGTGGCAAGACCGAGCGAAGGGACGACGGCTTTTTGAGACTCGGACACGTTGGCGTCCCAGTTGTAGTCCAGATACTGGCCGTACAGGATCGGGCTTGTACCGTCACCAGTAAGACCGGCGAGGGCGGCCTGACGCTGAGTCTTCCACATATTGTTGCCCAGCATGTCGTGAACAACGCTCGAGGGTGCCGACCCCCAGTTGGATCCGTAGTAATAGGTATCCCACGACAGCAGATCAGGCTGAGCGTTTTGCACGTAATACTCCATGTTTGCCGGCTGGCCCCAGTCAGCTGCGTTGTACTGGTTGGAGTGCACGACGGCTCCCGGGATGTTCTCTTTTGACCATTCGAACCATCGGCCGAATGCGTCAGACTCGGCGTGGCTGAAGCCGCCCTCGTCACCGTACTGAATGTCGATCAGGGTGTCGGCGTAGGGCTTCATCGCATCGGTGAGGAAAATGTGAGGCTCGCCGGCGTCCTGAATGCCGTTGCCGCCAGCTGGAGCCTTGGCGAATGCCCAGGGGGTTCCCTCGCCAATCTGTTCCATCACGGGAGTGTTGAACAAAGGCATGTCATAGAACATCGGGAATGCGCCGCCGGTCAGACGTGATTCGCGTGCGTCGAATGCGCCGCGACCGTAGCCTTCGGAGGGAATCCAGGCTGGCAGCATCACGCCGTATTGCAGCGCCAGAGTCTGAGCGCGGTTCACGCCCCACTTTCCGTCGCCGGGGTCAAAACCGCGATAAATGTCAGAGTGCTCGTTGGGTGCAATCTCGGGAGGCGTATGACCGGCGGGCAGACCCCACACCTCGGCTTCGTACACCGACATGCCTGTTGCCTGGTTACCGGGATTTCCTGGCTGCTGCTGCGGCTCAGTAGCGGTGTTGAGCCACACGCGGATGTGTTTTGCCTGGTGGTACTGGTTGAAGTCCCAGTACCACAGTCCGCCAGAATCACGGGTCAGTGAGGCATGCGTGATGATGGTCTGCCACGGGGCGCCGTCATCGGCTTGAACAGCAATCGCAACGGAAGAGCCGCCGTGCCAGCCGGGCGCATTGGCGGGCATCTGCGGCCAGCCCCATGCGCTCACGCGGTGCACGTAGCGCGGCTGGTCAAGATCGAGTTGGAAACCAGTGGTGTTGTCGCTCCACTCGTCGCTCTTCTTCAGAGGGGAAACTGTCCACCCGGTGGCCATGTTCTGATCGGTCAGCGCACTGATTTCCGCTTCACTGCCTCCATTGATGGTGGCGGCGGCATCGATCAGGACATTCCCGCGGAAATCGGTGTTGTGTTTCGTGACGTTGACAACGTAGGTAGCGCGTTGCCCTCCTGCTGTGATGGTCGCCGTGAAGGCGTTCATGCCTTCGCGCACCACGAGGTTGGATACGCGTCCGTCGCTGTCCGCCGGTAAACCGTTAACGCTGACGGAAGCAGTGGGATCAGCAGGACGGACGCGGATTGAAATCTGATCCGTGTGATAGTAGGCGTGTGCGATGTATGTATGAGTGGCCGGATCGAATGTGACAGGTTCGCCTGGCTCCCCAAAGGGAAGCTGGTCAACGAAGAAATCGGCGGCAAGGTTGTCACCGCTTCCTTCGCCCGGATCAGTGAACTGAGGCTGGCAGGGGATCAACTTGAGATCGGATCCTGACATGCCTTTCTTGTCCTCTGCCACTGCGCGCAGACCCACCAATGAAAAGGCCTGTGCTTTCGTGGGCGGAAATGAAATGGTCTGGGGATCGTTGACTCCTTTGAGTGCTCCGCGTGACAGGAGTGTGCCTGCCTCCATGGTGGAACTGTCCAGTCCCTGTTTCCAGGCGTTGAAGGCTTCGTCACCGCCTTGCCGCGGATTTGTCGGGGCAGATTCGAATGAATACAGCTGGAATGAACCGGGCGCATTTCCGGCTCCTTCGACTGCGCCATATGTGGGGCGCGCAGTGTATTGAACGCCGCACAGCTCCTGGTCAGGTCTGGGATTGGCGAAGGCCAGTGCGTGCGGGAAGTCTTCCTCGGTGCCTTTCCACTGGGATGTCCAAAATGACACGTCCTGGGCAGCTTTCCCTGAATCGTCATCTACCAGTGCAGATATCGGCCCGTTTGGAGCAACTTCGCCCTGAGTTTCTTCAGACGTTGCCCACAACATGGTGGGATGATACGGAGCCAGCGATGAGTCCGGGGCAGCGTATGTCGGCACTGATCCCACCACACTGATTCCCGCGCACAAGGCAGGCACCGTGAAAAGGGCGGCGATCCGATGCGTCTTTGCCATAACGGTCTTCCTTAAATCGGTGAATAAAAACGCATATCAGGCTCAGCGCAGAACCTGATACAAATCACTACGCAAACGGTCACAACCACTGTGCTCGTCACGTAGGCCACAATACTAACACGTGTCAGTTGTGGTGGGTAATCCCGATGGACAGTGCGCCACCGTCAGCCAAGACCATTGGTGTGGCAGCAGTGTGCGCCGCCGGCCGCCCTCGTCGGGCATGAAAATCTGAACGAAGCGCGCGCCGGGCAACGCGGTGGGCCACGTGCAATGAGGAATTGCCCACAGTGAGGGAATAACTTTGACCAGGGTGCCTCCAGGTCGATAGACTTAACGACGCTGTGCGTTAGCGCTACTTGGGGCTTTTCCCACTCGCCCGGTATGTGCCAACGACTCGCGCGAACCGAATCGCAATGCGAGCAAGCGTTCCACCAATAAGTGGTGGTGATGTTTGCTCTTAGATCGAAAGAATTGAAGGTTACGCCCGTGCGCACCTATTCACCCAAGCCGGGGGACACTGAGAAGAAGTGGTACGTCATTGACGCTACCGGTGTCGTCCTTGGTCGTTTGGCGTCTCAAGTCGCCGCCCTCCTTCGTGGGAAGCATAAGCCGACGTTCGCTCCGCATATGGATCAAGGCGATTACGTCGTCGTCATCAACGCGGACAAAGTCGTGCTGACTGGTAACAAGCTGGACCAGAAGATGGCCTACCATCACTCGGGTTATCCGGGTGGCCTGCGGGCTACCAGCTACCGCCAAATGCTTGCCGAACATCCGGAGCGCGTCGTGGAAATTGCCGTTAAAGGCATGCTTCCTCACAACTCACTCGGCCGTCAGCAACTGCGCAAGCTGCATGTGTACGCAGGCAGCGAGCATCCGCATGCCGGCCAGACGCCAGAGAAATTCGAAATCACCCAGGTCGCCCAGTGAGCGCGTCGCGCTTCTGAGCCCACGAACTGCACTGAGGAGAACTGTGGCTGACACCACGCAGATCGAAGAGCTGGACGAAGAAACCGTCCCCAGCTCATACACAACTGAAACCGCAACAGCACCTCAAGGCGCTGGCCAATCCGTGACCGCACCTGGCGCGGGACTTGGTCGCCGCAAGGAAGCTGTTGCTCGAGTCCGTCTGATTCCCGGCACCGGCCAGTGGAAGGTCAACGGACGCACACTGGAGGACTACTTCCCGAATAAGCTGCACCAGCAGCTCGTGAAGTCTCCTTTCACACTGCTCGACCTTGACGGCCGTTTCGACGTCATCGCCCGCATCAACGGCGGTGGCATCTCCGGCCAGGCAGGCGCTCTGCGACTGGGCATTGCGCGTGCTCTCAACGAGATCGACCGCGAAGCAAACCGTCCGGCTTTGAAGAAGGCTGGCTTCCTGACCCGTGACGCACGCGCCACGGAGCGTAAGAAGGCCGGCTTGAAGAAGGCCCGTAAGGCGCCTCAGTACTCGAAGCGTTAATCGGTTTTCTTTCCTGCTGATCGGGTTCGAGGGGGTCCGCGCGAGTCGCCGTTTAATCGGGTGCGTGAAGCGATCCGAAGGAACCTGAGCTGGTTCGGTGCACGTGCATGGTGCGAGCGTTGAAGATGAAACGTGTAGCGCAAGGCACGGAGCTGAGCCAGTGAGCACAAAGTCATCACCGAAGGGGTGAGGTGGGCACGAGAGTGCCTGTCTCACCCCTTTCGTGCTGGTTCCGAATGACTCGTGAGCAACTGTGCAAAAAGTTCGAATATCACGGGCAAACTCGAACAGGACCGTGAATCAACCAGAGGTTCGCGTCGCGACGGATTAGGCTGTGTGCAGATAATGCTCGTGCGGTGACCCAGCAAGAAGTGAGCTGCCGCCCGTGAAAAGAACGAAACAGGAGCAATGTGATGCCGCGACTATTTGGAACTGATGGGGTGCGCGGGCTGGCCAACGGCGAGCTCACCGCACAGCTTGCTTTGGAACTGGGTGAAGCAGCGGCTCGGCATATTGCTGGTGGTCCGAAGAAAAATGGCGACAAGCCTCGAGCGATAATTGGCCGTGATACGCGTATTTCCGGCGAATTCCTCGATCACGCAATTTCGGCTGGCTTGGCGGCATCAGGTATGGACGTCACGCGCATTGGCGTGGTGTCCACGCCGACAGTGGCACATCTGACAGCGGCAGAAAATGTTGACCTCGGCGTCATGATTTCCGCCTCACACAATCCCATGCCGGATAACGGCATTAAGTTTTTTGCCCGGGGCGGCTTCAAACTGGCTGACTCGGTCGAAGACGGCATTGAGAAACTTCTCGGCGCGGACTGGGATCGCCCAACAGGCGCGGCAGTCGGTGAGGTCCACTACGACGATGATTGGGCCAAGCACTCCTACATTGAGCACCTCGTCACCTCTGTCGGCTCTGATCTGCATGGCGTGCGAATCGCAGTGGACTGCGCGAATGGCGGCGCCTCTGACATCGGGCCACAGGCCCTGCGTGAGGCCGGCGCCGACGTCGTGGTCATGAACTCATCACCTGACGGGCGCAACATTAACGATAACTGCGGTTCAACGCATCCCGAGCAGATTCAGGCGGTGACCGTTGCATCAGGTGCGGACTTCGGCGTCGCCTATGATGGCGATGCTGACAGATGTCTAGCCATTGATCGTCGTGGCAATTTGATTGACGGCGACAAGATAATGGGCGCCCTTGCCCTCGCCATGCACGAGGCGGGCGAACTTGACCACGACACACTGGTCGTCACCATCATGTCGAACCTTGGCCTGAAACTTGCAATGGAGAAAGCTGGTATCACCACTGTTCAGACGGCAGTGGGTGACCGCTATGTCCTCGAAGCAATGATTGAGGGCGGGTTCGCGTTGGGTGGTGAGCAGTCCGGACATGTCATCGCGCGCCATCATGCCACGACGGGGGATGGTGTTTTGACGTCAATGTTGCTGGCTCGCCTCGTGCATGAAAGCGGTCGCGATCTGGCTGATCTGACCGCGCCGATCGAACGCTTGCCACAGACTTTGATCAACGTGTCCGGCGTGGACAAGGCTCGCCTCCATGACGATCAGGCGTTGGCCGACGAGGTTGCCGCTGCTGAGAAGACGTTGGGGGAGACGGGTCGCGTGGTGATGCGCCCATCCGGTACCGAACCGCTCGTCCGTGTCATGGTTGAAGCGGCCAGTGAGGATGAGGCTGACAGGATTGCGCAGCACCTGGCCGATGTGGTGCGTGATCGCCTCGCACTGTAGACGGCCCTGAGATGTAACGGTCTTCAGGCCTGGAGGAGCAGCTGGTTGAGCGGTGCTGGAGCGAGAGCACTGGTTCTGCTGCCTTAGGCTGACTAAGCTGGACTAACTGCGCTGGAGAATCGGTGGTCGTCCGACCGTAATGAACTGAAGGTGCGGGGGTAGCCGTGCCAGATTCGTAGCGCTGCCACTTCGGGCGCTGCATCACGCGCTAGCCATCTGCGCATCGGGGCGCGTCTGAGTGCCGTCAGTGGCGCAGCCTCATTTCTTACCGCTGTCCCTGTCTGCCTCGCCCGCCCCGTCCCCCAGGTTCGAATTCGGCGTCCGTCTTATTGCCGAGGGCGACTTGCCTCGGCGCTGAGCTGCATCAATAGCTGCAGTATCTGTCCGTGCCTGGCCAAATGCGTGCCGAGTTCGAACCTGGGGAACTGGGGGAGGACGGTACGGATGGTAGAGCTCGACTGGCTCAGATCCTAACCGGAGCGAGGGGTGCTATTCCTTGCGCAAATGAAGGGATTCGACCCGGTGATCGGCGCCCTTGGTGAAAATCAGCGTGGCGCGTTCGCGTGTCGGCAAAATGTTCTCGTACAGGTTCGGCAAGTTGATAGCGTGCCACACCATCCGAGCAGTGGCCTCTGCTTCAGAATCACTCAAGCCCGCATAGGTGCGGAAGAAGGAATCCTCACGTTGGAAGGAGGTCGAACGAAGCTGCGCGAATCGGTCGACGTACCACTGCTCAATGTCATCCTCACGCGCGTCCACGTAGATGGAGAAATCAAAGTAGTCTGATACCGCTAAACCGAGGCCGCCAGGATGGGTACGAGGCGGCTGTAACACGTTCAGCCCTTCAACGATCAAGACTTCCGGATGCTCGATCGTGGTGAACTTATCGGGACGAATATCGTATGTGACATGCGAATAAACAGGAACCTGCAGAGGGGAAATGCCCGCCTTCACCGACGCGACAAAGTTCAGCAGCGCTCCGCGGTCGTACGATTCAGGGAATCCCTTACGTGCCAGGATTCCTCGCTCTTCCAAGACCGCGTTGGGCAAAAGGAAGCCATCTGTGGCCACCAGGTCGACCCGAGGCGTGTGCGGTGATCGCGACAACAGGAGCTGCAACAGGCGAGCAACAGTGGATTTGCCAACCGCAACCGACCCAGCGATACCGATGACGAAAGGTGTCACAGGCGCATCCTCTTCGAGGAAGTCGGCCCGTGCGCGTGCCCGCAGATACCGTCCTTGTATGTAGACCTGCAACAGCGCGCACAACGGCCGGTAAATGGCGTCAACCTCGTTCATGTCGATGGGATCGCCCAAGGATGCCAGCTGTGAGATGTCCTCGTCGGTCAGCGGCAGGGGCGTGCGCGCGGCCAGTTTTTTCCAGTGCTCACGGCTAAACGATGAAAATGGGCCTTGTGCTCGGGCGGACTCGTCATTAAAGATCACGGCGCCATTGTCCCCTAATACAGCGGTCCAATGCAGGGATTTGACGTGAATGTGGCGGTCTGTGAGCAATCTTGGATGCGCTGGTCGCGTGGCTCCGATCACGAGGACCCGATGGTCATGCCCCGCGAGCGCTCACAACTGCCTGCCCCCTTGCGTCCGTCTTGCACCCACATACCTGACGGCCAGCTGGAGCAAGACGACGCGGGCCGATCCCCACTGCCATGCATCCCACTCATGGCACGCGAGTCGACGCCACGGGCGTCAAAAACTCCCGATCGCCCCCTGCGTGTGTTGAAATGTCTAATATGTGTGGAATTGTTGGATACGTGGGGGAAGTCCCCTCCCAGCGCCCGCTTGACGTTGTCATGAAGGGCCTGGCAAATCTGGAATACCGCGGGTACGACTCAGCTGGAGTCGCACTCGGATCGGCCGACCGGCCCAAACCCACAGTCATCCGCGCGGTCGGAAAATTGTCCCAGTTGCGTGCGCAGATTGACAGTCAGCGTCCCGACGATGCTATTGAGGCGATCGGCCACACCCGCTGGGCAACACATGGCCAGCCGAGCGTTGCCAACGCACACCCGCATACATCCGCGGATGGGAAAGTCGCCCTCGTCCATAACGGAATTATCGAAAACGCCGACGCATTACGAACGCAGCTTGCCGCAGCGGGCGAAACCTTTGAATCCGACACCGACACCGAAGTCGTCGCGCACCTCATCGGGCGTCTGTACTCCGGATTGCCCATTGACGAGGGAGGTGTCGGCACCTCGGCTGACCGCGTGGCAAGTACATCCACCGCGCCGCGCTGGTCGGAAGATCTGACAGGCGTACCGGCAGAACAACGCGATGGTGCGCAACGCCTCGTGGGCGCCATGCGCGCGGCAACTGAGCAGATCAGCGGCACGTTCACTTTGCTGGCGATCTGTGATGATGCACCGGGCGTGATCGTGGCGGCACGACGCTCATCGCCTCTGGTGATCGGACTCGGTGAAGGGGAGAACTTCCTCGGCTCCGACGTGCTTGCTTTCAGCGAATTCACTACTGATGTCATCGAAGTGGGGCAGGACCAGCTCGCCCTTGTCACCGCGCAGCACGTGACGATTATTGACCAGGATGGCGCTGTTACCGAGCCGAAGAAGCTGGAAGGTGACTACTCGCGTCGACCGGTGACAAAAGAAGGCTTTGGCACGTTCATGGAAAAGGAAATCCATGAAGAACCCGGAGCGGTTGAGCAGACACTGGCCGGGCGGATGGATGCCTCAGGCAAACTGTCGTTGGACGAACTGCGCATTCCGGAAAGCGTACTGCGCAGCGTGGACAAGATGATCATTGTTGCCTGTGGCAGTGCCGCTCACGCCGGGCAGGTGGCGCGATATGCGATCGAACATTGGTGCCGCATCCCCGTGGAAGTCGAGCTGGCTCACGAGTTCCGTTATCGCGACCCGGTTGTGTCCGAAAAGACGCTTGTTGTCGCCATTTCTCAGTCGGGGGAAACGATGGATACCATCATGGCGATTCGTCACGCCCGCGAGCAGGGCGCCCGCGTGATCGCACTGGTCAACACGCCTGGCTCCACGATTTCTCGTGAATCAGACGCTGTGCTGCTGACACATGCCGGCCCGGAGATCGCGGTTGCCTCCACGAAGGCGTACACCGCGCAGATCGCAGCGACGTATATTTTGGGGCTGTATCTGGCGCAGGTGCGCGGCAACAAGTACCCCGATGAAATCGCAGATTACATGGACAAGCTCTTTGCGATTCCCTCGAAAATCAGCACGATCATCAGCGGCTGGGACCAGATTCGCGACGTTGCGCGTTCGTTGACCGATGTCGAATCGATGATCTATCTGGGCCGCCACGTCGGTTTCCCCACCGCCCTTGAAGGTGCGCTGAAACTGAAGGAACTGTGCTACATCCACGCCGAAGGGTTCGCCGCCGGCGAGCTCAAGCATGGCCCGATTTCACTGATTGAAGATGGGCAGATCGTGGTGGTGGTTCTGCCCACGCCTCGCCGCCCCGAACTGCACCGCAAAGTGGTCTCCAATATTCAGGAGGTGCGCGCTCGCGGCGCTCGGACATTGGTGGTGGCCGAGCAAGATGACCATTCGGCTGACGAATGTGCAGATGTGATCTTCCGGATCCCGCCCGCTCCCACGTTGTACGCACCACTTCTGACGGTGATCCCACTCCAGATTCTGGCCTGTGAACTCGCAGGCGCGAAGGGGCTGGATGTCGATCAGCCGCGCAACCTGGCCAAGTCAGTGACCGTTGAATGATGCATGACGCTGATGACGTGACAGCCTATACACCTGAGGTTGTGCGCGAAGCTGAAGCGGTGCATGTGGATCGTGCCTGCCGCGAGGATGACCCCGACCGGCTCATGCGCAAGGCAGCTCGCGGCGTGGCTGATGCAGTGCTGGAGATGTGTCCGGCTGACGGGGCAACGGTGCGGGTCACAGCGTTGGTTGGCGGCGGAGACAACGGTGGAGATGCCCTGTATGCCCTGTCTTATGTGGCCTTGCCAGAAAGCGTTGGCGCGGCGGTCGCCCTCGTCATATCGGACCACCCACACCCTCGTGCCCTTGAAACAGCACGCCAGGCCGGTGCGCGCATAATTTCCGCATCGATGGACGAGGGGGACCTATGCGCGGATCTACCGCCAACCGACATCTGGATCGACGGGTTGTGCGGAACGGGACTGAAGGGTGCGTTGCGCGAACCGCTCGCTCGACTCGTGGACGCCGTCAATGAACAGGTGCAGAAAACTGGTGCGCTCGTCGTGGCGGTGGATGTGCCAACAGGGGTGGGGAGCGCTGATGGAGCGTGTCCGACCCATGCAGTTCATGCGACGCGAACTGTCACGATGGGTGCGCTGAAGACTCCACTGGTACTGCCTCCTGCGTGCTACCGCGCAGGAAGTATTGACGTGGTGGATCTGGGCCTTGCCGCTGATCTGGAACAAGCTGGCAGTGGCGGCAGGGGACTTGCTGGGGACCTTTCGCAAGCCGATAGGGCTGCTCGGCCTGACGAGTACACTCAAGGCGAATTCGATGCCCGACCACACGCGACGGTGCGTGTGCTGACATGCGCGGATGCTCGAAGATGCATGCGCGCCCCTGGCCGCCTCGATCACAAGTACACACGCGGTGTTGTGAGCATCTGCAGCGGATCCGAAACCTACCCGGGAGCCGGAGTGCTCGCCGTCAGCGGCGCACATGGCGTGGGTGTTGGGATGATTCGCCTTGATTCGACCGCCTCGGTGCGTACCCTTGCCCTGATGAGGTTTCCCGACATCGTGTGCGGCACCGGATGCGCGCAGTCAGTAGTTGTCGGATGCGGAATCGATGACGAGCGCTTGAGCCATGCCCGAGATGTCATCATTGACACGCTGAACCAGCACCTGCCGACGGTCATTGACGCGTCAGCATTACCTCTGGTGGTGGAGCTGAGTGAGACATGTGACATGTCCTCAGCAGTGCTCACACCCCATGCGGGGGAGGCAGCGACATTGCTTGATGCGCTGACTGACCGTTCGCCCAGCCGTACTGACATCGACTCCTGCCCTGCTCATTGGGCAGCTGAGCTGGCGCGCGCGAGTGGGGCGACCGTCGTTCTCAAAGGCGCAACAACGGTAATCTGTGCGATTGACGAGGGCGGTCTACCGCTGCTTGCGGTCAACGCTGAATCGTGTGGCTGGACCGGTGTGGCCGGCTCAGGAGATGTTCTGGCTGGCGTGATCGGTGCAGTGCTGGCTAATCCCCAGTGTGCGGTCGATACAGCGGCTCGCCGCGTAGGAGCAGTGGGCGCTGCGGTGTGGCTGCACGCGCAGGCAGGGATCCAAGCAAGCGGTGCGCGCAGCACGCGTACCAGTCCATCCGACACGCGCAGCGATGCCGAGGACGTCGCTAAACTCCGCGAGGCCAAGAACCCGAGCAGACCGATCGGCCAGGACCGCGCACACCATGGGGTGATCAGCACATTCGGTGGGGGACATCCAATCGGTGCAGCCGACATTGCTGCGGCAATCAGCCCCCTCGTCGGCACTGTACTGCAACGGACGACGGCCTCGTGAACAGCTCTTATAACGCAGCGCACAGTCGCGTGAATATGTACCGGCGACCAGCAGTGCAATACTAAAGGCGTGTTGTTGAACGAATCAGTCGGTGAATGTGACTCCATCGCAGTGGAAGAGTACCCCTCCCGCGCTGTCATCGACCTGGGTGCCATCGAGCATAACGCTGCCGTTTTGCGCCAGGATGGTCCCACGTGTCAACACATGGCGATCGTGAAGGCAGATGCCTACGGGCACGGGCTCGCTCAGGTCACATTGGCAGCAGCCCGCGTTGGATTCACCTGGTTTGGCGCAGCCCAGCTGGCAGAGGCGCGGCGCGTGCGAGCCGTCCTCGACCGGGCAGGATACTCGCGCGACGACGTCCATATTCTGACGTGGCTCGGCCCCAGCGACACCACGTGGCGCGGCGCGATAGATGATGACATTGACGTGTCCGTGTCGGTAGTGTCCACACTCGCCCGTCTGGCAGCCAGTGCCCGGGAGGCCGGCAAGACTGCACGCGTCCACGTCAAGATCGACACCGGAATGTCCCGAGCCGGAGCCACCCTGTCAACGCTGCCGGCCCTGGCGTCAGCATTGGCGATGAGTGTCCAGGACCAGACGGTTGATGTCGTTGCAGCCTGGACACATCTGGCTCGCGCCGATGAAGACTCCCCGGAAGGACTGAGCGCCACTGCCACTCAGCTGGACCGCTTCGACGCCGGCCTGGAGATTCTGGCCGACGCCGGGATCCACCCACGTATCCGCCACGTCGGTGCAACCTCCGCGATCCTGTGGCATGAACGCGCATGCTTCGACATGGTGCGCGACGGTATCGGCCTGTATGGTCTGAGCCCCAACCCCGCTCAGCGCACCGCTCGCGACCTCCACTTGAGGCCTGCCATGCGCCTGGAAGCAAACCTCGAGATGATCAAGATTGTCGAGGGGGATCAGGCCGTCTCCTATGGAGGTACATGGACAACACCTGGGCCACGATGGCTCGGTTTAGTGCCGATCGGCTACGGCGATGGAGTACCTCGCGCAGCTTCGAATGCGGGGCCAGTCAGCGTGATCACCCCGACGGGCACCATCCGTACCCACGCGGTCGGCCGGATCTGCATGGACCAGTTCATGATCGACCTTGGACCGGTGAGCGACGCTGAAAACGCCCAGCCTGGCGAACAAGGACCCGATCTTGGCCAATACCATGAGCCACCCGCACCGGTTGGCAGTCGAGTCATTCTGTTTGGAAACCCGGATGACCCCGACACGCCGGACGTTCCACTTGCCGACGAGTGGGCTCAGGTTGCAGACACCATCAACTATGAAATCGTGACGCGTATCGGGCCGCGTGTACCCCGCGTGTATATCCCGGCCACTGCACGCCCGTAACGAAAGATCGTGGAGATGACTCAGATTCAGGAATCGACAATTCACGTCACCAGCGCCGACCATACGCGAGCCATTGGCAAAGCGTTGGCCAGCACACTGCGCGCAGGCGACGTCATCATGCTCAACGGCCCATTGGGTGCGGGAAAAACCACGCTGACGCAGGGGATTGGGCAGGGACTGAATGTGCGTGGCCACGTCACGTCTCCGACATTTACCGTCAGCCGTATCCACCCGCCGTTGGACGAGGGCGGGCTCGCCCTCGTCCATGCTGATGCCTACCGCATCACCGACCTGGATGATCTGGAAACCGTAGACTTGGACTCCACTGCGCACGACACGGTCACGGTTATCGAGTGGGGCGAAGGCAAGACCGAGCAGTTGTCGGATGATCGGCTGGAAATCGTGATCGAACGCGCCGAAGGAACCGCTGCCGGCGGTGACGATGAGGGCACAGATGCTCACTTAGGCCGTCACACAGACGCTCACGCCGGCGGTCAGGCCGGTGAGGCAGATATCCACGCCGACGCTCAGACGCATCACGACGTGATCAATCTGGAAGATATCGACAGTGGCGAACGCACGCTGACCTTCATTTTGCATGGAACCCGCTGGGCTGGCGTACTCGATGACCTGGATGAAAAGGCTCGGGCGCTCGCAGGACTGGACGCGCCCACCACTGACTTACACGACGAAGTAGGATCCCACCGTGACTGACCTTTGTATTGACACCTCCGGCGCTACCACCATCGCGCTTGTCCGCGAGGGTGAACCAACGCTGTATGCCTCCAATGACTCTGCTCGCCACCATGCCGAATCCATTGCGCCACTCATCCACCAGGTGCTAGCCGAAGCAGGTATCGAAGGGCCTTTAAACTCGGATGATATCGATGCCGCTATCGTGGGAACCGGTCCGGCACCCTTCACAGGTTTGCGAGCCGGCTTGGTCAGTGCACGCACCATTGCGCGCGCAGCCGGCATCCCGCTGTACGGTGTGTGCTCCCTGGACATGATTGCCCGAGCCGGCCTGGACCTTTTGCCACCAGATCAGCGTGTGATCGTGGCGACGGATGCTCGCCGTCATGAAATGTACTGGGCACAGTACGAAGCTCAAGGTCCCGACGATGTAGCCACCATCACCGAGCCGACGGTGGGGCCAGTGCGCACGTTGGCGAACGAACTGCAGGCCAGCGCCTCCATGCTGGTGACCACCGGAACACTTCCGTCTTTCGCTGAGGAAGCTCTTTCAGCCGTCCAGACAGTGCCTGTGACTCCCTTCGATGTGTCCGTGGCCAGCCGAATTGTCCGCTCCCGCCTCGAACGCGGCTTAGAGGACACACTGGACACGCAGCCCCTGTACCTGCGCCGCCCCGACATCCACGGACAGCGTCCCGAACGCATGTAAATGGCCAATTCGCCTGACAGTGCGCCCGCGCACGACACCAGTGAGCAGATCCCCCTCGTCAATTTTCGACCCATGGGCGAGGGCGACGCTGCCATCATGGAAACCCTCGAACGCGACATTTTTGCCGAAGACCCGTGGACCAGCACCATGATCGAACAGGAACTGCGTGCACCCGGACGGTTGTACCTGCTCGCTCAGGCTGGCGGATCTGAGAAGTCTGCGGCGGAACCCGTGGGATACGGCGGAGTGCGGATTGGTCCTGACGCCGACATCATGACGATCGGTGTGACCCGCGCGTGGCGCGGCCGAGGGATTGGGCGCGAACTGCTCAATCGGCTCATGGAGGGCGCCTGGTCGGCTGGTGCTGAACGAATTTTCCTGGAAGTACGTTCGTCGAACGTCGCTGCCCAGCGCCTTTATGAGAATGCAGGGTTCGATGCAATGGGACGAGTCCCTCGCTACTTCCATCACCCGCTCGAAGATGCCATCACGATGCGCGCACTCGCCGCTAACCGGGACTTCCGTCATATTTGAAAGTTATGGGTTGCCTAATTGCGTGGTTCGCAGTGGGCGCCACACGGTCGCTGCTGTGGTGACAACGCGGAAACGGCCGGTAGCGCGAGGCGACGCAGGCGCGAAAATAAGCCAAAAACGTCCTCCTCAAGGTAGGAAGGGCGGAAAAATGGGTGGCGGTTTGGGCGTGATGGCCGTGTCAGGTCGATAGGCTAAAGCCATGGCCACGAAAACTGTTGTGACGAAGAAGCGACATGCGTGGACCACGTCAGTGTTTATGAAACAACTGATGGCGGTCTCCGGTCTGGTCTTCGTAATATTCTTGCTGTTCCACTCGTACGGCAACCTGAAAATGTTCCTCGGTCAAGAGGCGTACGATCACTACGCCCACTGGCTGAAGGGTGAAGCGTTCGTTCCAATCTTCCCTTACGGCGGATTTATCTGGGTATTCCGCGCTGCAATGATCCTCTTCCTGGTCATTCACGTTGCATCCGCCGCTCACGTCTGGCTGCGTTCACGCCGAGCACGCCCCACACGCTACGTCGTCAAGAAAGACGCGGCAGTGGCGTATGCGGCACGCACCATGCGCGTAACGGCAGTCATCCTGCTGATCGGGATCGTCTTCCACCTCCTTCACTTCACGATGGGTGTGGTGCGCACCGGTTTTGCCATCGAGAACACTCCATATGAGCGAATGGTTGCCACCTTCCAGAATCCTTTGATGGTGCTGGTTTACCTCGTGTTCGTAGGCGTCGCCTGCCTTCACGTGTGCCACGGTTTCTGGTCCGCATTCCAGACTCTGGGCTGGGTTCGTTCAAATACCCGCAAAGCCATGGTGATTCTGTCAGGGCTCATTGGCGGCCTCATCTTTGTCATGTTCATGGCTCCTCCGGTTGCCATCGCGGTTGGCATGATCTCCTAGTAGGTAAGGCACAGATACAAAATGAGTGAGACATTAATAGCAGGCTTGTATCGCGAGGGCGACGCCATTGCCGACACGAAAGCGCCTCTGGACGTGCCGTTGTCACAATGCTGGGAGCAGCGAAAGTTCTCTGCAGCCCTCGTCAACCCTGCGAACCGACGCAAACTTCACGTCATCATTGTGGGAACCGGTCTGGCCGGCGGCGCCGCTGCCGCGTCGCTGGGCGAAATGGGCTACCACGTCGACGTGTTCTTCTATCAGGATTCCGCCCGTCGAGCACACTCCATCGCTGCTCAAGGCGGCATCAACGCGGCAAAGAACTACCGCAACGACAACGACTCGGTTTACCGGCTCTTCTACGACACGGTCAAGGGTGGTGACTACCGCGCCCGTGAAACAAACGTGTATCGACTGGCAGAAGTCAGCGCCAACATCATTGACCAGTGCGTCGCGCAGGGCGTGCCGTTCGCACGCGAGTACGGCGGTCTTCTGGACAACCGCTCCTTCGGTGGTGTGCAGGTTTCCCGTACGTTCTACGCACGTGGCCAGACAGGTCAGCAGCTGCTGATCGGTGCCTACCAAGCGCTGGAGCGTCAGGTTGCGGCAGGAACCGTCATCGAGCACTCACGTCATGAAATGGTCGAACTGATCGTCTCTGACGGCAAGGCTCGCGGCATCGTCGCTCGCGATATGTCCACCGGCGAGCTGGAACCGTACGTGGCTGACGCAGTCGTGTTGGCGACCGGCGGATACGGCAACGTGTTCTTCCTGTCAACCAACGCAATGGGCTGCAATGCAACCGCCATCTGGCGTGCACACCGTAAGGGCGCATACTTCGCGAACCCGTGCTTCACGCAGATCCACCCGACCTGTATTCCTCAGCATGGCGATCAGCAATCCAAGCTGACCCTGATGAGTGAATCGCTACGTAACGACGGTCGCATCTGGGTGCCGAAGAAGAAGGAAGACTGCAAGAAGGACCCTCGCGAGATTCCGGAGGAAGATCGCGACTACTACCTCGAACGCATCTACCCCTCGTTCGGTAACCTCGTTCCCCGCGATATTGCGTCGCGCCAGGCGAAGAACATGTGCGACGAAGGTCGCGGTGTCGGACCTGAGATTCAAGGCGTGGCCCGTGGCGTGTACCTGGACTTCTCAGAAGCCATCGAGCGCATGGGACGCGAGGCCGTCAGCGCCAAGTACGGCAACCTGTTCGACATGTACGAGCGCATCACCGGTGACAACCCGTACGACGTTCCGATGCGTATTTACCCTGCAGTCCACTACACCATGGGCGGCCTGTGGGTTGACTACGACCTCGAGTCGAACCTCGATGGCCTGTACGTGGCAGGTGAAGCTAACTTCTCCGACCACGGTGCCAACCGACTGGGTGCATCGGCACTGATGCAGGGCCTGTCAGACGGCTACTTCGTTCTGCCTAACACCATCAACGACTACCTGGCGCACGCTTTCGGTTTGCCGAAGCTTGACAAGTCGAGCCCGGATGTTGTGGCAGCGATGAAGGAAGCACAGGACAAGATCGATCGCCTGATGGCAGTGGGAGGCAACCGCTCGGTGGACTCCTTCCACAAGGAACTTGGCCATATCATGTGGGAATACTGCGGCATGGAGCGTACCGAGAAAGGCCTGCGCAAGGCGATCGATATGATCCGTAAGTTGCGCCAGGACTTCTGGGCAAACGTGCGTGTGCCCGGACGGTCAGTCGGAGAACTCAACCAGTCCCTGGAGCGCGCCGGTCGCGTCGCTGACTTCATGGAGCTGGGCGAGCTCATGTGCGTGGATGCGTTGCACCGCGAGGAATCGTGTGGCGGCCACTTCCGCGCAGAGTCCCAGACACCCGAGGGCGAGGCACTTCGTCACGACGACAAGTTCCTGTACGTCGCCGCTTGGGAGTGGACCGGTGAGGGGCAGCCCCCAATCCTGCACAAGGAAGATCTGATCTACAACAACATCGAGCTGAAACAGCGGAGCTACAAGTGAACCTGACATTAAGAATCTGGCGCCAAAACGGGCCCGAGGACCCCGGTGCCATGCACGAGTACGAAGTCCGCGGAGTATCCGAGGAATCCTCATTCCTCGAAATGCTCGACATTCTCAACGAAGAACTCTTCGAACGCGGGGAAGAACCGATTGCATTTGACTCGGACTGCCGTGAAGGCATCTGCGGTCAGTGCGGCCTGGTCATCAACGGCATCGCTCACGGACCCGAGGTGACGACCACATGTCAGCTGCACATGCGTCACTTCAACGATGGCGACACCATCACCATCGAGCCGTGGCGTGCCAACGGTTTCCCGGTTATTCGCGACCTGGTCGTGAACCGTTCTGCTTTCGACCGCATCATCCAGGCTGGCGGCTACATTTCCGTCAACACGGGTGCTGCGCCGGATGCGCACGCCACGCCGATCCCGAAGCAGGATGCAGACAAGGCGTTCGAAGCTGCTGCCTGCATTGGCTGCGGTGCGTGTGTGGCTGCATGCCCGAATGCATCGGCCATGTTGTTCACCTCCGCGAAGGTCACGCACTTGAACCTGCTGCCGCAAGGTAAGCCGGAGAACCTCAAGCGCGTCAACGCGATGCTTAACCAGATGGACGCTGAAGGCTTTGGCGCTTGCACCAACATCGGCGAGTGCGCGGCTGTCTGCCCGAAGCAGATCCCGTTGGATGTGATCTCCACGCTGAACCGTCAGCTCGGAAAGGCACTGTTCAAGGGGTTGTAAACTTCGAGGACCTGTCACCCATGGGGCAGTAGCCCCGACAGGTGCCAGAGTCTTGCAGTTGGGGGCGGGAGCCAAGTGAAAACTTGGCTCCCGCCCTTCATGCTGCCGCCCTCGACCCTGTCACCTACGCTGACGCTGCTGTCTGTGCTTTCCCTTCTGTGCGCGCAAAGCCTGCGTGACCTCGGGCCCAACCATGCTGCTGGGTCCAGCCCTGCTGCCGAACCCAACCCTGCTGCGGCAGTGCCGCACCCTCCCGTACCCCGAGGTTCGAATTCGGCGCGGTTTGAATCGGTGTGATGGAGGCAGGAAGCTTGTGACCTGCGCTTTTATCGTGATCAGCCTCGTCGAGTCGCCCTCGTCGATGCCGAATTCGAACCTGGGGGACTGGGACGGGACTGAGACGGGACTGGGTCAGGACTGGGACGGGACTGGGGTGAGATGCGACTGGGTCGGGATGGGTACGAACGCTGGCATTTGTACTGGACTGGCTCTAGAACAGGGGGACGTGTAATTGGGCTTGGGGCCCTAGGACTTGGACTGGGGCAGGGCTCGGGGCTTGTGTCTGGGGCTTGAGGCGCGGGTGGATGCGGTTCGTCACCGGGTGGTGTCGCGGCCGCAGGGAACACGCATAATACAATCGACGCATTGGCAGTGCCGGTGACGCATGCGAACGGAGGTGTTGGCGATGCCGATATTCCTATCAGCGGGCGGGCGCCAACACACACGCATCGGCAGGAAAGCGCGGCGCCCTTTACCTGATCCGCTTGCACTTCGCACCGATCCGAAGACCGCCGCCGGTACGACCAGCGCTGCCGACCCTGACGGTTCCTCCAGCATTACCAGCACAACAAGCGCGGACAGCGCCGAGGGAGGTGAGCAACTCCGAGGTAGCACAGACTCCGAGATGCCGGCCTCCTATCCGCCGCAACCTTGGGATGACCCGACCTGTGAACGGCCTGGTCCATTTCCCCTTCGGCCTGTCTCACCTAAAGAAAGCGATTCGACCGGCAGTGACAGTGCGTACGCGGATCACAAACGCTTCCCGGCGCACACTTCCCATTCGGCAGGTGCAACCATCGCAACGGTGACGACACGCGTGGGAATTTGCCTGCTGGCCAGCATCCTTGTCGCGGTAGCGTTGGCATGGGACAGTCCCACCATCAGTGCGCTGCGTGCACAGGTGGAAAACACGCCAGCAGCCGCGAGCCAGTCGGCCAGTGACGATAACGTCGAGCCGGCGCGAGCAGTCGACGTGACAGCCAACCAGTCGCAATCGGCTGAAAACATGCCCATCGCGCACGACCCGTTCGACCACCCTGCAGTGGCTACAACTGCTGCGAGCTGGCAGGTGATGGATGCCCAAACCGGCGACCTGATCGCGGCCGAACAGATTGATCGCGCCGTCAGTGCTGCCAGTACTCAGAAGCTCTTCACCGTTGAATACGCCGTGAGTAGGCTCTCCCTCGACGATGTTCTCAGTGTCGATGAGGAAACACTTTTGATGCCGCCCGACAACTCCTCACTCGCTGGAATCATGCCGGGCGAGTACACGTTGCGCGAACTGCTCACGGGGTTGCTGCTGCCCTCAGGCAATGACGCGGCATATGCAATAGCCGTGGGAACCGGCCGCGACCTGCTCAATAATGAACAGGCTGCGCCACAGGACGCCCTCGCTGCCTACGTCGAGGGGCTGGCGCAATTCCTAGCGGACCACGGCTACAACGATACGCACATCTCCGAGCCCTCAGGTCTGAACACCGTTGACCGATCGACTGTGCGGGACGTTTCGCGCGTGGTGACCGCACTCATGAGCAAACAGTGGTTCCGCGATATTGTCGCAATGCCCGCAGCGTCAGTTCAGACCTCCACGGGCGAGTATCAATGGAAAAACACGAACTACTTCCTGGACCCCGACAAGCCGCAGTACGATCCGCATGTGTACGGAGTCAAAACCGGCTCAATCCCGGACCTGTTCAACATCGTCACCGCCTATCGAGCAGATAGTTCCGACGAGTATCTTCTTTTCGTCTACGGGTCAGCCACGGATGAGGACCGATACGCGGATACGAGGCTGCTCATTGACACTTTCATCACCGACAAATAGAGCTTCGTCGGCCACCCTCGTCGCTGTTGAGGTGTGCAAAATCGTCATCAGGGCGCGCAGGGACTACAATCGCGTCTGTGACTGGCGAATCTGAACCCCTCATTCTTGGAATCGAATCGACATGCGACGAAACCGGTGTGGCACTGGTACGCGGAACTGAGCTGCTGATCGACCGCACCGCCACATCGATGGACGAATACGCTCGGTACGGCGGAATCATCCCCGAAATTGCGTCACGCGCACACCTGGAATCTTTCATTCCGACCCTCGACAGTGCATTGCACGAGGGAGGCGCCTCGCTATCCGATGTAGATGCCATTGCCGTCAGTGCAGGTCCAGGACTGGTTGGATCTCTGACAGTGGGAATCTGCGCGGCAAAATCGCTGGCATTGGCACTCGATAAGCCACTGTACGGAGTCAACCATGTCATCGGGCATATGGCGGTAGACGGGCTGGCTGAAGGTCCTCTGCCGGAGCGCTTTATCGGTCTTGTTGTCTCGGGCGGACACTCCAACATCCTGCTCGTCGAGAACTGGGTCGATGGCGTGCGTGAACTCGGAGGCACACTGGACGACGCTGCAGGTGAGGCTTTTGACAAGGTTGGCCGTCTGCTCGGGCTGCCCTACCCTGGAGGGCCGCACGTGGATCGCCTGTCTCAGCAAGGAGACCGCGACGCCATTCGTTTTCCACGAGGCCTCCACGCCGTTAAAGACAAGGACCGTTACCGCTACGATTTCAGTTTCTCAGGGTTGAAGACCGCAGTCGCCCGATACGTCGAGGGAGAGAAGGCTCGCGGCGCTGAGCTTCGGGCAGAAGATATCTGTGCCGGCTTTTCCGAAGCGGTCAATGACTCGCTGACCGCCAAAACGGTGAGGGCATGCCTCGATACGGGGTGCGACACCATTGTGATCGGCGGAGGTTTCTCAGCCAACTCGCGGCTTCGCCAGCTGATCCAGGAGCGCGCCGAGGGCGCGGGGCTGACTGTGCGTATGCCTCCCATGCGTTTTTGCACTGACAACGGGGCGCAGATCGCGGCACTGGGAGCTCGTCTCGTTGCCGGTGGTGCGGCGCCATCGGACTGGGACTTTTCACCGGATTCTGCGATGCCGTTGACTCAGACGTGGATGGCGCCGACAAACGCCGACATGGCAGTGGTCTCCGAGTACGAATGTTGTTCACCTAACCGGTGATGCGAGGCAGAAGGTCGCCCTCGGCAATGCTGACAGCAGCACGCCGAGAGGCGAAAAACACTACTTCTTGGAGTCTCGGTCCGTGCTCGGAGCACCCTTGGAGCGGGTGTTGAGGAACTCGAGCGGGTTAAGCGGGCGGCCGGCACGCATCTCGGCGAGCAGCAGCTCGGTGACCGCTTCGCGAGAGTTGTGCCGTGCATTCTCAGCGACGATGCGTTGACGCTGGTAGGACGCTCCGAGTTTGAGGATCTTCTCAATACTTGCCAACTCGTCAGCGCATTTGAGGTCTTTCGCCACAGGCTCCAGATCGTTCAGCATGCGAACGACCGTGTCGGTGACCAATTCTTCGTTGCCATGCGCATCCAAAATGAGGATCGCTTCCATCCCGTAACGCGCTGAACGCCACTTGTTCTCAGCGACAAACCACTCCGGCATAGGCTCGATCTGCTCCCCGGCGTCGAGTTTGCGTGAATACCATTCGACCAGGCAGTGTGTCAGTGCTGCAAGGGCTGCGACCTCCGTCGCGTTGGTGGCGGCATCGAAGACGCGGTTCTCCACGGTGCCGAGCTTGGGGGAGGGGCGCACGTCCCAGCGCACCTCATCAAAACCATCGATGATGCCGGTGCGAATCATGTCTGCGGCGTACTTTTCCAGCTGGTCCCACTGTTCGAACTGTTGAGGGATGCCGGCCGTGGGAAGTTGCTGGAAAACCATCGCGCGGTTCGAGGCGTACCCGGTGTCGCGTCCTGACCAGAAGGGCGAGGATGCTGCGAGTGACTGCATATGTCCCAGGCGCGAGGCGAGGGCTGATTGAAGCGGGAGCACTTTGTCTCGCGACTCGACGCCGACGTGGACGTGGATGCCGTACAGGAGCATCTGACGACCCCAGTACTGTGTGCGTTCAACCAGCTCTGCGTAGCGCTCTGAGTCAGTGACGCGCTGGAAGGCTGGAGAGGCGAACGGGTGGGTTCCGGCGCTGCCGAGTTCGATGCGCAGGCGGTCCGTGACCGGTCGGAGAAGCTCGATCGTCTCGGTGATGTCGCGCATGCATTCACCGACCGTGTGCCGGGCTCCGGATGTGATCTCGATGGTGTTGAGCAGCATCTCGCGTTGAATGTGGGGGTGAAGTTTGCCGTCGACCTGAGCTTCGGGTGCGTCCAGAATGGCGTTGGCAGCCTGGCGCAGATCGTTGGAATCCTTGTCAATGAGCTGGAGTTCCCATTCAACGCCAATGGTGGATCGTTCGGACGAGGAGAACGTGAGGTGCATGTTCTCGGCCTTTCGGTGGATGAAACGCGTGGGCGGGTGGTGGCTGGTGCGGCTGGTTTTGGTTGAAGGGATGTCCGTGCGCACCGGCTGTTGTGCTCGCGCTCATGCGAATTAGTAACTGGATCATTGTCTCAGTCTGAAAGGCTGCGCGCGCGACAACTCGGCGAATTTCGTCAATCGCGATCGGGCGCGTGGGCGGGTCGATGTTGAGCAGCTGGCTGCTTGGCGCGGTTGCGGCAATTGCATTCAGGCAGGGGCTGCTCGCGTTCGGCGACTCCTCGATCCGTTGATACTACGCTTGTTTCTTCTTGCGCCACCTTCCTCCCCATCCCCGAGGTTCGAATTCGACGGGATTTTCGAGGTGAATGAAGAGGGTGGATGGCTGTGACCTGCGGTTTCGTCCGGAAATACCTGAGAATGCGTGAATAACTGCATCGAATTCGAAGCTCGGGGATGAAGTGAAGAGGTCAGTAGGGCAGGAGTGACAGTTGAAAGACGGCAGTGCGCCCGCTTGTCCACAGGTCTGCCTCGTCGATGGTCGGATTCCACAGATGCTTGCGACCGCTGAACATCCGTGCCCGTACTCTCGCATACTGGCTCAATCGACGAGGGGGGAGCGGGCAACGCGGCGGCCTCAGAATGCGCGAATGTGAAAGGAAGGGCTCGATGGAGTCAGCCAACGGCGGCCACGGTCCACCAACGCTGCGGTGGGTTGCACGGTACATGGCCAAGACGTCGAGACGGCAGCGCCCGAAGCAGGTAGCGGCAGAAACTGGGCGCTTACTGATTCAGATCGTGCGCGGAATTTACCTGTCGACCGCCGTTTTCGATGGCATTGCAGAGCCGTGGAAAATACGGCGAATCATTGAGCTGTCGCGGATCATTGCAGCAGCCATGACCTACCGAGATGCAGTCGTGATTGGAGAATCGGCTGCACTGGTGCACGGCTTGTATACATATGAACTCAGCGGCGATGTCCATCTGCTGGTGCCCACACGACCTGGAAAAGCTGTTCCGACCATACGAACGATTCGATTGGAATCGTGCAGGACCCAGGGAGGGGTGATCTACTGGTGGGAGCAGCGCAGTGGCGAATCGGTGACAGCGTCGCTGGCACGCGAAGGTTCGCAGCGGCAGACGGTCCATGTGAAAATGGCGCGGATCCGACGGCACTCCTCGCGGTCCTTCATGAGCGAAAGACCGCGTCAGCTGGACCTTCAGATGGGGCGTGCGCTGCCAAGTGGCCACCGTCGCTCGCCTCGGTGCGTGATTTTGCGGTGCACATCGGTGAACGCAACAGCCCTGACGGCAGCTCTCACGGCGCCTCTGCCGTGCGCATTCGCGATGATGTGCGGTGCGCTGAATCGGACGTCGGGGTTCAAGCGGAGCGTCGAGCACCGTTCGCGCAAGCAGGAAGGCCGTGTGCGTGAGACGTGGCTACGAGCGATTCGACAGCTTCCGAAAGGGTTTCGCCGCAGACGCTGGGCCGAGTGGATATGCAGGCATAGTGATGCCGGATGCGAATCAACTGGTGAAGCGGCCCTTATGTGGGTGTTGAAATCTGGCGGCTGTACGGGTCTGACCACCCAAGTACGCTCACCTGCCGATCGACTCGGCGGATGCTTCTACATTGACGTGGCACTCGAAAAAGCCAAAGTCGCCATTGAGTTCGACGGCTATACCAAGTACGGAGACAACCGCTTTGAAGTATCAGATTCCTATGCTCAGCAAATGCGGCGCCAGCACATCCTCGAAAAACGAGGGTGGATCGTCGTGCGTGTGACCTGGTCGGATCTCTTCCACCCCGACCATGTAATCGGCAAAGTATGGGCCGCTGTGGAGCAACGGTCTCGGCTATACGAGACAGTGAAACGAGGTGGACGCCCCAGGCGTCAGGTGAGCAATGACGCGGTCAGAGCCTAGAGGAATGACGCGGTTAGAAGCTAAAGGAATGACGCGGTTAGAACCTAATGAGAAGTGCGGTTTCCTGCATGATCGAGTCGACGGGTGAGGATTGCACGGTGAGTGTCGCCAAGCCGTGTTGCGAAAACGGTCATCTCACCGCCATCCGAGTCGGAAGAAAGCGCCGAGGCTAAAGCGCGCTGCATTGCTCCGGTATCGATTGAAGCACCGCGCTTCTTGATTTCAACCGAGCTGGGGTCGAATTCGCGAAGCGCCTTCTTGATGGCTTTCATTCGCAGAGGAACCACCGAGCACACCTCAAACCGTGTCCACCATTCGGCAGCGGGTAGCGAGTCTGCGGTGAGGTAAGCAATCGAACCGGAAATGAGGTGTGCACCGAATTGCTCGGCCAACGTGGCGATTCCTCCGGACCGGATCACTGCAGGATCGGGCTCAGTGAGCATCGAGCCAAGGACACCGACAGGTGCCTGCGCAACGCGTGCAGCGCAGTTTCCGCGGGCTCCCTCGTCAATCAGCGTCGAAAACACTGTGCCGGAAGCAGCGCTCCGCATGACACAAGCGGAGCGGCCCGCTGGCAGCCCCATCGCGGGGGAGTAGAGCAGTGCTTCGACCAGTTCCCCGTCGACGCTGGTCCACTGCGCATGCCAGGTTGGCGGCAGCGTGGCATGCTCGATTCCCGGAGCAACTTTGATGGCGACACGACCGATTGTCTTGGCCCAGGAAATCGCCTGTGACAAGGGCGGAGACCACTGTTCCGGATCGTAAATGCGTTGCGAACCGCGTGCAGCGCCGGTCCTCCTGGAGGGGTCAACGAAGAGAGCATCCACGCCGTCTGTGCGCAGTGTGTCGATATCGAGCGCCGTCACGTCAGCAACCCGCACGCGTGCAGTGGGGTAACTCGAGAGATTGGCGGTGGCCATGGCTGCGGTCGTTGCGTCCAGTTCGACGGCTTCAACTCCTAATCCCGCTTGGGCGAAGGCTCGCGAATCCGAACCGATCCCGCACCCAAGGTCCGCCACTGCATGCGCCCCTGCCTGTACAAATGCCGCCGCGTGGCGTTCGGCAATGACACCGCGCGTGGCCTGTTCGAGCCCGTCACGAGTAAAAAACATATCGGCTGCTGCTTCACCGAATTTCGCTTTGCCCTGGATTCGTAGGCTCGTCAAAGTCAGTGCCGCTGCGATCAGATCCGGCGCGTATCCTCGGGATCGAAGCTTGGCATTGAGCGTGTTGAGGTGCGGCTGAGCGGTGCGCACGGTGAGGCCTTCAGGCAGGAAACCTGTGATCTCGGAGAGGAGTTTCTTGCCGTCCCCGCTGATCAACTCGCCGAAAACTTGCGATGCATCCGAATAAACCACGCTCCTATCCTGACATGTATAAAGGGCAGAACGAGTGCCGCCCTCACTGGCGTGGCTCACCAATGCTGGAGCGCGAGACGTTGTTGCCTGTGCGAATGCGCGCTGAGGAGTAAGTTTCACTGGCAAATGCGACGAGATACGTGTCTTCCTGGGCTCTGACGTGCCAACTTATGCCGTATTAGGTTGGGTGTAGCGCACTCGCGAATACCCTCAGCTCTTCATCCCCGACGCCCGATCCCGAGGTTCGATCTCAACGACACACCCTGTGGCCCGACGTCCCCCTTAAGTCCCGAGGTTCGATTTCGGTGATCTACGAGGGGGACGCTGCTTCGTGACAAGTCTCTGACCAGCGGATTTGTTAAGCCGTGTGTCTGTTGTGCCGATGAAACAGTGCCGAGTTCGAACCTGGGGAACAGGGGGGTGCCCCTATGTTGTGTGTCAAGCTGCCAGGGCGGTGTCGGGGACGTCGTAGAGGGTGCCGTCTCGGAGCATGGCGTACAGGACTGTGAGTCTGCGGTGGGCGAGGGCGATGATGGCTTGGTTGTGTCGTTTGCCTTGTGCTCGTTTGCGGTCGTAGTAGGTGCGGCTGACCGGGTCGGTGCGGATCACGGCGAAAGCTGACAGGAACAGGGCACGTTTGAGGCGTTTGTTGCCTGAGTGGCTGACTCGTTCAGACTTGATCGATGACCCGGACTGTCGGGTGGTCGGTGCCAGGCCAGCGTAGGAGGCCAGGGCGGCGGAGCTGGTAAATGTCTTGCCGGAGAGCTCGGCGATGATCATGGCGGCGGTCCTGAGACCGATGCCGGGCATGGATCTCAGGACCAGGTAAAGAGGGTGGGTGGCCACGATCTTCTCTACCTCGGTTGCAACATCGGCGCGTTGAGCGTGCAGACTCAACAGTTGGCGAGCCAGGTGCGGTATGACAAGGCCCGCGGCTTCGGTGCCGGTGACTGTCACCGACTGCTTCGCTAGCGCGGTAAGAATATCCTCGGTCCATGCTGTGTGGCGGCGAGCTCCGTGCTTTTTGAGTTTCGCATCGATTCTCGCTCGCCCGGCTTTGCGTAGAGCCTGCGGGGTTGGCCAGGTAGCGAGCACTTCGAGGATTGCGTCATGTTCCAGGCGTGGTCCGAGAACTCTTTCCAGTTCAGGGTGGATTTGGGTGAACAGCCCGCGGATCCGGTTGGAGACTTGATTGACCTGCTGTGAGAGGTCAAGGTCGAAACCGGTGAGCATCGCCAGTCCTGCCTCGTCCTGGTCGGTCTTGGTGAGCTGTCGCAGGATGTGGGGAAGGCTGCGGGCTGCGTCAGCGATAATGAACGCATCCTTTTCATCAGTCTTCGCCTCGCCCGGGTATAGGTCAGCGATCCGGCGCATGGTCAGCCCCGGCAGGTAGGCGACCTCGATGCCCATATGTTGGGCGACCGCGATGGCGAGAGCGCCGATTGTTGCCGGCTGATCCACGACCACCAGCACAGAGCCTTTCGCTGACAGATTCGTGTAGATATCAGTGAGTTTTTGTTCGTTGTTGGGCAGGGTCTTATTCCATAACACCTGCCCGGAATCGGTTAGTGCGCAGGCCCAGTGGTCGGTCTTGCCGACGTCCAGTCCTAGAAAAATGTCTGGTCGGTCAGTTCTCATGGCAGTTGTCCTCTCGGTTTGCACCATAAGTCGGCCGAGCCTAGACAGCACGCCTCACATCCACGTTACGACAGGCATCCATCCTTGGTGCCGAGCCCCTAATCAGCGATCACATGCTGGCAACCGACCCTGGTGGCAACACCCCCCGGATCATTGGATAGACAGGGGCAAGACACCATGCCAGGGCGGCTGGCCGACAATCCCAATCAACACCCGCCAATCAGGACCTGTCAACAAGGTAACGGGCATTCGTGACTCCCGTCGCGAAGAAGACTAGCGAGTCTCTGACGCTGCCACATTGCGCTACCCGACGTGCCGGAGCAGGTCGTGCCCTTGCTATCGAAGCCACGAACATGTGGATAGGTTGATCTGAGATTACGCGCGGCTCTGGCGAAGACGGCCCTCTCCGGCACCTCACCACCAACATGCTAGAAATACATGGGGCGGTCAGTATTCGCTCGACGCTCCTGCTCGTTCAGGCCTTCTCTGCTAAGTATAGCTGGTGGAGGAGGCTCATGGGTTTGATGACTGCGAGGCAGGCCTTGCGTCGACGCCCGGCGAGGTTGCCTATACGGCGTCTAAGACGCCGCGAAATTCAAGCGCTGCGGGAGCGGGAAATGAGCTGCGATGTCTCATCGAAATTTCGGGGAGAGGGCAGTTTGCCACGCTACTCGGCATCGGCTGTACTCGGGCCCAGAGTCCGTGCTCCTGCAGGTTGGCCGAGCGGATGCGCATGATGGATGGTGACCCGTTCCGGACACATTCTCATCGGGAGTCGTGGATCCCGCAGTTTAGTAGACCTGAGGTGACGCCCTAGGATTCTGGCGTTGCCTTGCTATCGAGCTCGCTGTCAATTCTAATGGGTTGCGTCGATCTGCCCTCGGTGATGAGCCGATGGAGCCAATAGACGTCGATGATAACGATGGCCGCGTTCATGATGACCATTGACCAAACGCCCAAGAGCAGATTATAGATGGCGGCGATGCCGCTTCCAACTAGGTTCCAGAATCGGAACTTCTTCTGGTTGGGCAGGACGAGCGACATGACGACAAGGAATGAGCCAAGCCACCCGAAGGCTTCGAGTATTGTTTGTTGATCCATCGAGAATCCTTTAACGACGATGTTTGGACTTGTTCACATCAGCGTTAGATGTGGAACAACTTGTTGACAAGATAGCACACGTGGGCAATACTTGTAGAACAACTTGAAAATTGGAGGTAGGCAATGAGGACTATTGATTGGGTTGATGGGCATATCGAGCTCATCGATCAGACCAAACTTCCAGGCGAACTCGAAGTTCGTACTGTGACGGAGCTCGACGATTTGATCAACGACATCAAGCGACTTGCTGTGCGAGGCGCGCCGGCTCTTGGAGTTGCTGGCGGTATGGGAGTCGCTCTTATCGCGCAGCAAGGATTGAAAGGTGCGGAGCTTGAGGACGCCTCCCGTAGGCTCGCAAACGCACGCCCAACCGCAGTCAATCTCTCGTGGGGGGTGAGGCGCGTGATGGAATACGCGAACGAGGGTAAAGACAGGATCCTTGAAGAAGCGCTCGCGATTCGCGATGAGGATATTGCCTCGTGTTATTCCATGGGGCAGTACGGCGCGGATCTTATAGAAGAGCTGCTTGGAGAAGGTCAACACGCGATCATGACCGTTTGTAACACGGGAGGGTTGGCGTGCGTGGAGCGCGGTACGGCCCTCGGCGTCATTCAAACCATGTTTGAGCGTGGCACGCTCAAGGAGGCACTCCCTGTTGAGACGCGACCGCTCCTTCAGGGTTCGCGCCTGACGGCGTGGGAGCTCGAGCAGATGGGCGCTCCGTATCGCCTTATTGTCGATTCCGCGGGACCGTTTCTTCTCAGAAGAGGCTTCGCTCAGGCGTTCTTCGCGGGCGCGGACCGGATTACGGCAAATGGCGACACCGCCAACAAGATCGGAACCTACTCCCTGTCTCTAGGGGCGAAGGCAATGAACCTCCCTGTGATCGTGGTGGCTCCTGAATCCACCATTGACATGGAGACGAAGACGGGTGCTGATATTGAAATCGAAGATCGCGGGACCGAGGAGGTTGTGAACTTCCACGGGGTACGCACTGCTCCAGAGGAGACTCAGGCGATTAATCCCGCTTTTGACGTCACCCCGCACGAGAACATTACGGCCATTGTGACTGATCGCAGAGTGATACGCGTTGATCGAGGAGAGTCTCCCTCGACGGTTCCCCTAGGCCCCATTCGCACACGATCAAACTAATTAGGAGGAAATCGTGGTTACTTCAAAGGCGAAGTACAAGCTGGCGGCACTCGTCGGCACAGCGGCGCTTGCACTGTCACTGGCAGCATGCAGCGAAGAAGGTGAAGCTGGTTCGGGAGGCGATGGAGGCGGATCGGGCGGTCCGACCTACATCTACCTGACAAATGATCCTATTGGAGTGAACAAGTTTCTAGAGTCGGGCAAGATCGGCGTTGAGCAAGCGGCGGAGCAGAACGGCGGAACAGCTAAGGTTTATGAAGGTAGTTCTGAGCAGACCTCGATCCGTCAAAACATGGATCAGGCTGTTTCGGAGAGCCCTGATTACATCGTGACGATTACGTTCTCGTACACCGACGTGGCATTCGAGTACGCTGAGCGTTACCCCGATCAGAAGTTCATCCATATTGATGACTGCCCCGACGAGCCGTACCCGCCAAACATGTATTGCGCGGTCTTCCGCGAACACGAGGCGGCCTACCTGCTCGGTTACGAGGCCGGTCTGCTCACGGAAACCAACAATATCGGGTCTGTCGGTGCCGTCGATATTCCATTCATCCACCGTTACACTGATGCGTTCGCTCAGGGGGCAAAGGATGCAAACCCGGACGTTGCCGATCAGCAACTATTCATCGGAGGCGATAGCCCGTTCTCAGATCCGGCGCGTGCCAAGGAACAGGCAGCTGCGCTTGTGGCTCAAGACGTGGATCATATCTTCGCGGTGGCTTCAGGCTCCAACGGTGGAGTCTTTGAGGCTACAGGCGAGGGCGGTGTGACAGGCTACGGCGTTGACGTCAACCAGTGTCCGCTCACTCCTGGCGGTGTAGGTGACGGCACTCTGAAGTTGATGGATACTCTTATTCCGCAACTAATTGCCGACATCGATGCCGGCACCGCCGACCAATTTAGTTCCTTCGGGTTTGCAGAGGGTGGCATGGACATCGTGTCTCTCGCACCTGGTGCTGAGGATTCACAATGCACGGTCATGGAGCACCCGGAGGTCGTTGAGCAGCTTGCAACGATAAAGCAGCAGATCATCGACGGCGAAATCACGCCGCCGGATGCTACCGGCAAGTTCAACTAAATCCATCGGGAGGGGTCGAAACACTTCTCGACCCCTCCCTTGTCTATAAAGAAAGGAGGGTTGCAGTGTTAGATGTTGAGATGAGGGGCATTACAAAGCAGTTCCCCGGGGTCCTCGCGAATGATGACGTGACTTTTTCAGTCAAGAAGGGAGAGATCCATGCGCTCATGGGGGAAAATGGCGCCGGCAAGTCAGTCTTAATGTCAATTCTTTCAGGCCTCTACACTCCCGATGAGGGCTCTATCTTCCTCGAAGGAAAGGAAGTGCACTTTTCGAGCCCGCTCGATGCGATCAGGGCTGGAATCGGAATGGTGTTCCAAGAATTCCAGATGTTTCCCTCAATGTCCGTCGCCGAGAATGTGGTATTTCGTAAGGAGCCGACCAAGGGTGTGCTGATCGACCGGGAGGAAGCGATCAAGATCGTTGAAGATTTTGCGACACGCTTCGGGCTTGATGTGGATCCGCGCGTGCGCGTTGCAAATGCGCCGGTGGGTCTGCTCCAACGCGCAGAGATCATCAAGGTTCTCTACCGCGGTGCGAAGGTGCTAATTCTGGACGAACCAACCGCGGTATTGACACCACAGGAGACGGATCAGCTTTTTGGCGTGCTACGCCATCTTAAGCAACAGGGACAGACAATCATTCTCATTACGCATAAGCTGCGCGAGGTGATGGATATTTCGGATCGCGTGACTGTTTTGCGTGACGGACGTGTGGTTGCCCGGATGAAGACGTCTGAGGCGACACCCGAATCAGTGACTCAGGCGATGACTGGTCGTGATGTTGATCTGACTCAAGCTCCTTCGCAGTTTGACCCTGGCCGGCCTGTCCTGAAAGTTGAAAATCTCAGCGTTCGCGATTCTCAAAAACAAGCGAAGGTTAAGGACTTGTCGCTAACAGTGCGTCAGGGTGAAATTCTTGGTATCGCGGGTGTCGCTGGCAATGGCCAGACAGAACTTGCAAGTGCAATCGCAGGTTTGACGCCAGTGGAGCACGGCTCGATCTCCATCATGGACAAAGAAGTCACAAACGCATCTGTTCGAACGCGGCGTGAGGCGGGTTTGGCGTACATCCCCGAGGATCGACAGGGAGTGGGCGCGGCGACGACGGCCTCAGCAGAGGAAAACCTCGCCATGGGACACCACTACGGCGAGGAGCTCACAAAGCGGAAGGGGATCATCGATCTTCCCGCGCGAAAGTCGTTTGCGCGGAGACTCATCGACAAATTTTCGGTGAAGATTGCCAATGAAAATGTCGCTGTAGGGACTCTGTCGGGTGGAAACTTACAGAAGATTCTCATTGCGCGTGAGATGGAGCACGAATCTCCACTACTAGTTGCGGAACAACCAACCAGAGGTGTCGATATCGGTGCAATTGAGTTCATTCATTCTACATTGACCGATTACCGCGATTCCGGTGGCGGAATCCTTCTGATTAGTGCCGAACTGAGCGAAATTCTCTCATTGTCGACCCGCGTAGCCGTGATGTACGAGGGTGAAATCGTTGCCCAAATGCCTGTCAGTGAGGCGACTGAGAGCAAGCTTGGCCTATTGATGGCCGGAGGGACGGTGTCAGATGAGGAATAACGGTAATGCATTTGTACGTTGGCTGACCGGCCCAATTCCGCTGTCAATCGTGTTGGCCTTTGTCGTTGGCGCTATCTTCATCCTCTTGGCTGGGTACTCCCCGGTTGAGGCATACTTAACGATGGCTGAAGGATCAATTCTTTCTCCGTCGGGAATTACCAATACAATCCAGCGTGCGATCCCGCTTGTCGGTATGGCGATGGCAACAGCTGTCGCGTTTCGATCCGGCATCTTGAACATCGGTACCGAAGGTCAGATGATCATGGGTGGCTTGGTCGGCGGCATAGTTGCGCTATATATGCCGGGACCCGGAATTATCGTTATGATATGCGCAATTCTAGGAGGAATCGCGGGGGGCGCTCTGTGGGCGTTGGTGTCGGCGGTACTACAGTTCTGGCCTGGGGTGCCAATTCTTATCACCTCGCTCCTACTGTCCTACCCGGCAAGATTCTTCTCCTCTTGGATGATCCGATACCCCTTGAAGGATCAGACGTCACAGATGGTAGCGACCGAACAAATCCGGCTCGACGTGCAGATTCCGATGTTGTTGCCATTAAACTCTGGGCTCGGTCAATCGGTATCTAACGGTCTGGGTCGAGGCAACTTGGTTTCAACGATCGGTAGTTCAATCAATTGGTCTTTCGTCATCATCCTGCTGGTTGTTGTCGGGATGGCCTACGTTAATAGGAACACCATCTTCGGCTACGAATCGGGGATCAATGGAATAAATCCCAGATTCATCGAATATGGTGGCGGTCACGAACGGAAACTGACACTCCAGGTCATGACGCTCTCTGGTGGCATCGCCGGTCTTGTTGGAGTACTTCTGACGATCGGAGCGCCAGAGACGCGATTGATTGACGGAGCCTTGCTGTCTTCGGGCTATGCCTGGACAGGGCTCATGGTCGCATTGCTTGCGATGTATCGTCCGTTTGCCGTCCTTGCTGCTGGAGCATTCTTCGGCGCGATCATGGCGGGCGCAAGTGCGATGAGTCGCGGACTAGGTATGTCGCCGCAGATCGCCTCCGTGATCCAAGGTGTCGTAATTATCCTGATCGTATTCAGGGTCACTTTGCCGAATTTCAAGAAGCGTCGAAGAAGTATCGCTCGTGAGCACGCGTCCGATCATGCAGATGCATTGCAACCTACGGATGAAACGGTTGCCGTTGCAGAAGGGAATGCGAATTAATGTTTGATGCAGCGCTGATAGATTCAATCGTTCGGGCGTTAATTCCGATCCTTTTCGCCGCGCTCGGTGGATTGATTTGTGACAAGGCGGGGATCTTCAATATCGCGTTGGAGGGCCAGCTCTTGGTAGGAGCGTTCTTTGCGGTTGCCACGTCCTACTTCACCGGGAGTGCGCTCCTAGGTGCGCTTGGTGCGATGACCGCATCGGGAATCTTCACACTTATTTTGGCGTACGGAAGCGTCAATCGAGGGGCAGAGCCGATCGTCGTGGGCGTCGCAATGAATATTCTCGCAACAGGAATCACATCGTTCCTGTTGGTTGGCCTTTTCAACACCTCGGGAACATTCGTTGATCCGCGAATCGTCGGACTGGAGACCTATCGCATCCCGTTGCTCGCGGATATTCCGTGGGTTGGCAACGCACTGTTCAATCAAACAATTCTTGGATATCTGGCGTTCATTCTCGTTTTCGTCTTCTGGATTGTAATCTTCCGAACGCCCGCAGGACTCAGACTCCGCGGTGTAGGTGAGAAACCACTTGCCGCTCAAACGCTCGGCGTCAATCCAGTTACGTACAAGTATGCGGCAGTTATCCTGTCGGGGCTCCTGTGTGGCCTAGGAGGCGCGCAGCTCTCGTTGGGTAATGTGGTGCAGTTTTCTGAAGAGATGTCAGCTGGTCGTGGCTGGATCGCGGTCGTTTCCGTCATGCTTGCACGTTCACACCCGATTGGTGTCCTCGGCGCGGCAACACTATTCGGTGCTGCCGAGGCGATCGGTTTTCGTGCGCAGGGTGTTGGGATTCCGACCCAAGTCACAGATGCTGCTCCATATGTTGTGACACTACTGGCACTCTTGCTGACCACTTTCAACTTTAGGAAGACAAGAGAGGAAGCAGACCATGAATCCGTTGACTCGTGACGAGGTAGCCAAACTACTCGATCTTACCGAGCTAGACCAAGAAGGCGGCCTACACCGGCAGACATTTATCGATGATAACTCCACCGCGATCTACTACCTCGTTGGTGGCGACCAGTGGTCAGAACTCCACAGGCTCAGCGGTTCAGAGGTCTACCACTGGTATGCGGGAGCGCCTCTACTCCTGGTCCAGATTGATGACTTGGGTCGCAGGTCAGAGGTAATTCTCGGCATGGATCTGAGGGCGGGCCAGAGGCCCCAGCACGTGGTGGAGGCAGGCGTCTGGCAGGGCTCGATGTCGTTGGGCGAATGGACACTACTGGGTACAACCATGGCACCGGGTTTCACATGGGACGGTTTTGAACTGGCAAGTGAGGAGATGTTGACCGCGCATGGAATAGAAACATTACACGCCAAACTACACGAAGGACAGTGACATGAACTCGCGGCCCATTTACTCGCAAACGGGTACGGCTTTGACTCCGCCGGCAATGAGAACTCCGAACCTCGGAGCTGCGGCAGATGTCGCGGCAGAATTAAGGAACCGCATTTACGCGGGTGAGTGGGAGCCGGGGGAAGCACTGGCGTCCGAGCCGACGCTAGCTTCTGAGTTGGGCGTCTCGCGGAACACCTTGCGGTCGGCGTTACAGGAGTTAGCGGCTCAGGGCCTCGTGATCCGTCGGCACGGCTCGGGAACATTCGTGACGGATGCCCAGGCTGTTATGGCTTCAAACCTGTCGGAGTTGACATCGATGTCGCAAACAATCGCTAACGCCGGGATGGATCCCACAATACGCTACACGGACAAATGCGTTCGGACGCCCACCGAAGATGAGAGAGACGTTCTCCGGCTTGGCGACGGGGAAAGAGTTATTGAGACTCGACGTGAGGTCGAAGCTGACGGAGCAATGGTCGCGGTTTCTTTCGAGGTTATTCGAGCCGGAATCTTTCCTGCAGAGTTCGATGTCGAGGAAATGCATGGGTCGATTTTCACCCTTTGCGACCTCGTGGGTCATTCGATCAAATACGCATCGACGGACGTGCACGCTGTGGTTGGAAGCGACTTTGGACTCTCGATGGAGGCCCGTGATGAGTCTTTCTTGGGGCTTCATCAGTTGCATTTTGATAGAACTCACCTTCCTATCCTGTACGCGCGGTCATTCTTTCGCGAGGGAAGGTTCCAGTTTTCGATGATGAGGGTTCGGAATTGAACCAATGAAAAGAGGGAGAAATGATACATAAGACACCTGAGGGGCTGATAGATCGGTTAATTATTCATGCCTGCTCTGCTGTGTCGTCTGGACTAGTGCTGGGCTCGGGGGGAAATATCTCGGCCCGGTTACCTGGATCGAACGAGTACTTCATTACGAAGTCGGGTACATGGCTCGGTGAACTGACGCGGGACTCATTTGCGAAAATGACTGTTGGTGACACTGGCCCGTTCGAGACCCGACCTTCGAGTGAATGGAAGCTACACGACAGGATCTACGAAGCGCGCGACGACGTGAACTCGGTATTTCATTTACATCCGCAAAATACCGTCCTGCTGAGCGCACTCGGACACAAGATTAGATTCTTTACACTGGACGACGCGCTTTACGTGAAGTCAGTAGGCGTTGTCCCGTATTACCCAAATGGCTCAGATGAGCTCGCCGATGAGTCTGCTCGCCAGATGACAGAACACAACTGTGTGGTCTTATCGCACCACGGAAGCTGCACTGTGGGCGAAGACCCCGAGATGGCGTTCCGCCGCGCGTCATTGCTCGAACAGGCAGCCAGGAATACCTTCCAAGCGATGCTGCTTGGCGATAGTAAAACCAAATTCCCAGAAGGAGTGGAGCTGATTCACGCATGAAAGAACTACAGAACAAGGTCGTCCTCATTACTGGTGCCGACGGCAAGCTAGGCACAGGGATTTCTTATGAGGTTGCCAGGGCCGGCGCAACTGTCATAGTCCATTCACTTGTTGAAAATGACCAAGGCAACAAGCTAGCCGAGAACTTGCGCGAACTTGGCGCCACTGTGGGGCAGGTGACAGGCGACGTTTGCTCGGAGGCGGATGCCAAGGCCATGGTTGACGATGTTGCGCAGCATTTTGGGCAGATCGACGTTCTCGTCAACAATGCGGGTATCCAGCCAGTCACCTCCTTTGCAGACTTGACAGTCGAGCAGTGGAGAAAAGTGGTTGATGTTAACCTCAACGGAACTTTCATCGTTTCGAAGGCTGTTACAACGCACATGATCGACAAGAAGGTGTCCGGGAGCGTTATCAATATTGCCTCGGTTGAGGCATCGGTGCCGGCGATGAATCATGCGCACTATGATGCTTCAAAGGCAGGCGTCAAGATGTTTACTCGGAATCTGGCTCTCGAACTTGGACGATACGGAATTCGCGCGAACTCAGTCTCACCCGGACTTATAGACAGCGACGGCAGTCTCGCTGAAAGCTGGCCGGCCGGCTACAACAGCTGGATGGCTGGAGTGCCACTTCAAAGAACTGCGAATCCGCAAGACATTGGCCGAGCTTGCGTCTTTCTCTCGTCAGACTCGGCCAGTTTCATATCTGGACATGACCTCGTAGTAGACGGAGGAATGTCCGCTGTAGCAGGATGGTGAATGACATGCCAAAGGTAGGTATTATTGGAGGGTCGGGGCTGTACGAGCTCCTAGAAGATCCAGAGCACGTAACGGTTGACACTGAGTATGGTCGTCCCTCCTCGGAGGTCTCGATTGGTGAGATCGGCGGCAAGGAGGTCGCCTTCATGACCCGCCACGGTAAAGACCACGGGGTCCCCCCGCACCTCATCAACTATCGAGCAAACCTCAAGGCAATGGACAATCTCGGAGTGACGACGCTCGTAACGTCATCGGTTGTGGGTTCCTTGAGAGCCGACTATGCTCCCGGAGATTTCGTCATCACGGACCAATATTTTGATAGGACGTGGGGGCGTGACCAAACCTTCTTCGAGGGGCCAAACGTTGTGCACGTATCGGTTGCGGATCCGTATTGCCCGCGGTTGCACGACTCGGCCGTCGCCGCTCTCGGAGCGCTTGATGAGAAGTTCCACGACGGGGGAACGGCGGTGGTTATTCAGGGGCCGCGTTTCTCGACGCGTGCAGAGTCGCAGGTCTTCCAGAATCTGGGATTCTCTGTGATCTCGATGACACAACATCCAGAGACAACTCTCGCGCGTGAGCTTGGCATGTGCGTCTGCAACCTGTCGTTCGTATCGGACCTCGACGCTGGCGTCGAGGGTATGCAGGACGATCCCGTAACTGCGGGACTCGTCTGGCGTACTACCGCTGACGGCCAGCCACGCATCAAGAAGGCACTCGCGACTCTCGTTGAAATGTTAGAAGTTGATGATTCCTGCCAGTGCCACGAAGCATTGACAGATATTTAGATTTAGGAGTTTCCATGTCAAAGAAGGTATACACACCTATTCGTCAGGGCCATGACGAGACGCTCGCCCTAACGCAGATTCCGGTTGCGGAACTTAGCGATCGGGTGCTCGTTGTTGGTGATCCGAAGCGCGCCGAGAAAGCTGCGGGTCTGCTTAATGACGCCATGCCGATTGCCAAGAACCGTGAGTACCATTCGTACTCTGGAACGTACAACGGAAAGAAAGTCACCGTTGTGTCGCACGGGGTTGGTGCGGCTGGCGCTGCGTGTTGTTTCGAGGAGCTGTGCCGGGGTGGGGCGAAGTTCATCGTTCGCGCTGGCACCGCAGGTGGTGTTCAGCCAAACGTGGTTGACGGCGACCTCTTAATTGCTACAGGCGCGGTACGTTGCGACGGCTACTCCGAGCTCGTGGTGCCTATGAATTATCCAGCCGTGTCGGATCTGGAAGTGACCTCCAAGCTCGTGGAAAAAGCAAAGGATTCTGGGCTGACGGCCCACGCGGGTCTCGTTCTGACAAGCGCCAACTTTTATCCAAGTCCGATCCTTGGAAATGACCAAGCTATGTGGCGCGATGCCGGAGTCATGGGCGTTGAGATGGAAGTGGCCGCACTGCTCATTACCGCCTCGATCCACAGGGTTCGTGCGGGTGCGGTGCTCGCCATCGATGGCAACCCATTAAAGGATGAGGACGAGACAATGACGTCCTATGAACCAGATCGCGACATCGTTGCGAAGGCGGTTGAGGCAACTCTCGAGGCGTCACTGAACACTTTGATCTCTCTCTAGGCTAGACGCCACAAATGGGTTTTTTGGGGGGTGCCCCTATGTTGTGTGTCAAGCTGCCAGGGCGGTGTCGGGGACGTCGTAGAGGGTGCCGTCTCGGAGCATGGCGTACAGGACTGTGAGTCTGCGGTGGGCGAGGGCGATGATGGCTTGGTTGTGTCGTTTGCCTTGTGCTCGTTTGCGGTCGTAGTAGGTGCGGCTGACCGGGTCGGTGCGGATCACGGCGAAAGCTGACAGGAACAGGGCACGTTTGAGGCGTTTGTTGCCTGAGTGGCTGACTCGTTCAGACTTGATCGATGACCCGGACTGTCGGGTGGTCGGTGCCAGGCCAGCGTAGGAGGCCAGGGCGGCGGAGCTGGTAAATGTCTTGCCGGAGAGCTCGGCGATGATCATGGCGGCGGTCCTGAGACCGATGCCGGGCATGGATCTCAGGACCAGGTAAAGAGGGTGGGTGGCCACGATCTTCTCTACCTCGGTTGCAACATCGGCGCGTTGAGCGTGCAGACTCAACAGTTGGCGAGCCAGGTGCGGTATGACAAGGCCCGCGGCTTCGGTGCCGGTGACTGTCACCGACTGCTTCGCTAGCGCGGTAAGAATATCCTCGGTCCATGCTGTGTGGCGGCGAGCTCCGTGCTTTTTGAGTTTCGCATCGATTCTCGCTCGCCCGGCTTTGCGTAGAGCCTGCGGGGTTGGCCAGGTAGCGAGCACTTCGAGGATTGCGTCATGTTCCAGGCGTGGTCCGAGAACTCTTTCCAGTTCAGGGTGGATTTGGGTGAACAGCCCGCGGATCCGGTTGGAGACTTGATTGACCTGCTGTGAGAGGTCAAGGTCGAAACCGGTGAGCATCGCCAGTCCTGCCTCGTCCTGGTCGGTCTTGGTGAGCTGTCGCAGGATGTGGGGAAGGCTGCGGGCTGCGTCAGCGATAATGAACGCATCCTTTTCATCAGTCTTCGCCTCGCCCGGGTATAGGTCAGCGATCCGGCGCATGGTCAGCCCCGGCAGGTAGGCGACCTCGATGCCCATATGTTGGGCGACCGCGATGGCGAGAGCGCCGATTGTTGCCGGCTGATCCACGACCACCAGCACAGAGCCTTTCGCTGACAGATTCGTGTAGATATCAGTGAGTTTTTGTTCGTTGTTGGGCAGGGTCTTATTCCATAACACCTGCCCGGAATCGGTTAGTGCGCAGGCCCAGTGGTCGGTCTTGCCGACGTCCAGTCCTAGAAAAATGTCTGGTCGGTCAGTTCTCATGGCAGTTGTCCTCTCGGTTTGCACCATAAGTCGGCCGAGCCTAGACAGCACGCCTCACATCCACGTTACGACAGGCATCCATCCTTGGTGCCGAGCCCCTAATCAGCGATCACATGCTGGCAACCGACCCTGGTGGCAACACCCCCCGGATCATTGGATAGACAGGGGCAAGACACCATGCCAGGGCGGCTGGCCGACAATCCCAATCAACACCCGCCAATCAGGACCTGTCAACAAGGTAACGGGAGGAGGGATGGCAAGAGCTGGTCGGTGTGGAGGCAATCCACTGAGATCTGCGCGCCCCAGGCCACGCGCTAGGCCATGCGACACGGTATTTTGGCACTCGGATTGTCAGAGTGCCAACTGAGCTTTAAAATAGATGCATACGTGAAGTTCGGATCCCTATCCAGCTTCACGCAACAATGAATGTCTCCAGACCCTGGCCCCCGCGACGGCAGGCGTGAGGAGGCGACCATGAACCTGTTCGAATGAGAAAGGGAGTCAACGAAGTGTCGATCTCCATTAAGCCGCTCGAGGATCGTATCGTGATCCGTCAGCTCGAAGCGGAACGTACCACCGCTTCCGGTCTGGTTATTCCTGACACCGCCAAGGAAAAGCCGCAGGAAGGCGAAGTGATCGCCGTGGGTCCGGGCCGCATTGACGACAACGGCAACCGTGTTCCGATGGACGTGAAGGTTGGCGACTCGGTTATCTACAGCCGCTATGGTGGCACCGAGGTCAAGTACGACGGTGAGGAATACCAGATCCTGTCTGCTCGTGACGTGCTGGCAATTGTCGAGCACTGAGCCAACTGACAAGTAAGTGGTGGGGTTCTGCAGCTGAGCTGCAGGACCCCACCACTGTTTTAAAGCATGTATCAGATTGACCTGTAAGGCGTGTGTCTAAGCGGGACTTTCAGGTAGGCACCGACCTTATCTGGGAGATAGGCAGCCGATTTCCTCCAAGAGACCGGCATGCCAGCGACCTGATCAGGACACGCGGCGACGTTTACGCTGGACGATCTCGCGACGTTCCTCTTCGGTCATGCCACCCCAAATACCATAGGGTTCCTGAGAAGCAAGTGCGTGCTGTCGGCACTGCTCGATGACGGGACAGGTAGCGCACACTGCTTTCGCGTTTGCTGCGCGACGCCGCCTAGCAGCACCACGCTCACCTTCGGGATGGAAGAACATCTCGGTGTCCATGTCTCGGCACGCACCGTCGTACTGCCATTCCCACACGTCCATCATTGGGCCTGGTAGGCGTGACACATCGGTCATTAGAGCTCCTCACTGACTTTTAGCGCATAGGTTCTCAGGGGAAACGGAAGAGTGTTTCTGAGTCCGCTGATGCGGCTTTGATGAAAGGCAATAGCGTCGGGTCCGTGCGAAGTGTTCGGATCTTGAGCTGTTCCCGTTATCGCCACGAGTTAAGACTATATTTTTGTGCAGCTCTTATTCAAGACCGTCTGGAAAATTCCATGCGAATTCCCAGCTGTTCACGCTAAGAGCTGAACGATCCGAGGGACCCGCGCCTATTCGTAGCCATTCGTTGAATAGAAAGTGCGTAAGTAGTGAATAAGTTTCCGGTGGCAGGAAGGTGAGGAAGGGGCGAGAATCAGAGCTGAGGGCCGAGGCGAAGTGCGCTGAGCGCCTCGAGAACCAAAGGAGGGACTGTGAGCGTCTCGAACGGTGGCGAATTTGACTTCTCACACGCCCCACTGGCAACACCCGCACTGCCACTGTCAACGAGCCAGCCACCCGAAATAGGCCCCGTCCCGCTCACCGTGACAGCTGTCGCCGAGCGTCTGGGAATCTCCCCGTCGACGGTACGAACATGGGAACGCCGCTACGGAATGGGCCCACGCCGACGCGCAGGTGCTCACCGTCGCTATTTTGCAGATGACATCATGCGGCTGACCCGAATGGTCGAGCTGGTCCGCTCAGGAGTTGCTCCATCTAACGCAGCGGCAACGGTGCGTGAGCTTTCAGCCCGAGACCTGGCAGCGGCGGCGCCCGCGGCGCCACCCTCGTCCCCTGACCAGCTCCTTGATGCCGTGCAACGAGATGATTTCGCGGAGGTTGCCCGGCTGGTCGAAGCGTCAGTGGCGACGCACGGACTGATCCACACCTACACTGACTTCGTCGAACCAGTCACCGAAACGCTTCGTAACGACCCGGCCGGCGAAACCCCCGGCGGCGCATCCTCACTGATGTTGACAGCGATCGTGCTGCGCGTGCTACGAGCCCTTGCTCCGCATGCTGGCAAAGTCTGCCACAGTGACGAGGGCGGCCCACGTGACCGTGATGGGAAGACTCACATGCACGACGCCGCGAATGATGCTGTAGCACGCGATCATGATTCCGCCCGATCCGCCGCTTTGAACGCGAAGAGCGCCTGGTGCCATCACCGTCTGGTCATTATGGCTGATCCTGCGAACTTCATTGCCGCGCATATGGTTGGGGTGGATGTGCAATGGAGAGGCCTGCCAACCTCTATTTTGCTCACCGGATTGTCGGACGCAGCCAGCGCCGTACGGCAATTTGAGAGGCATCGGCGCGAACTGGGCTGCTCTGTCGTGATCGTCATGGGCAAAGGATCAGGGGCGCAGGAGCTAATAGAGCAGCTCACGCGCATAGACGATCTGCATATCGTGCTGGTGGGAGAACGCGCCCCCCACATTGTTGATGCGCGCATTCAGCGCGTGCGCACACTGAGCGCATGCGTCGACGAGACGGTGGCTTTGATGCGCGAATTGTGCCGCACGCCATGAGCTCGACGGCCGACCGTATTAGGCTGTCATGTAGCTATGGCCGAGGGCGGTGAACGCCCGCACCGTCATAACCGATAGTCAACCGCACCCGACTCGAAGAAGAACCGCAATGGAAATGCCCTGGTCCAACACCGATCTCATGGTCGGTTTCGATGAAGAATTTGACGCGATTGTCGACTTTGCACGCGCGAGCCGCGTAGATGGCGGATTCGGCTATCTGGATGCGGACGGAGTTGTTGACCCGACCCGGCCGATTGAACTGTGGATCACGTGCCGGATGACACACGTGTTCGCCATGGCCGCGCTCAAAGGTGATGACAGTGCGCGCGAATTTGTCGAGCACGGTGTCGCGTCGTTGCTTGGCCCCCTGCACGATGATGAGCACGGCGGCTGGTACTCAGCGATCACGCCTGACACACACGAAGTTGCCCTCGACAAGAAAGAAGCTTATGCGCACGCTTTCGTCGTTTTGGCGGCAACCTCCGCGCTGGCAGCGGGGATCCCGCAGGCTAACGAACTTTTGGATGAGGCGCTGCGGGTCGAAGAGCGTTACTGGTGGGAACCGGAATTTGGCCGCGTATGCGAATCGTGGGACCTGGCGTTCACTCGAAAAGAGGACTACCGCGGCATCAACGCCAATATGCATACCACCGAGTGCTTCCTGTCTGCATGGGATGCGACAGGGGATCGCAAGTGGCTTGACCGCGCACGCGGAATCATCCGCTTCGTCTACGACCAGGCTTCCCAGCACGAGTGGCGAATCCCGGAGCACTTCTCAGCGAACTGGCGCATTATCCCGGATTACAACCGTGATGAGCCGGCCCACCCCTTCCGGCCCTTTGGCGTGACGCCTGGTCACGGCCTGGAGTGGGCTCGCCTGTTTGTCCAGGCGCATGCTGCACTGGCGCAGGAGGGCGAACCAGGCGACGACATCGCGTGGATGACCGAGGGAGCAGTACGCCTGTTTGAGCGCGCCGTGGCTGATGGATGGGACGTAGACGGCGCTCCCGGCTTCGTCTACACCACCGATTTCGAGGGTACGCCGGTTGTGCGTGAGCGCATGCACTGGGTGATGTGCGAAGCGATTTCCGCTGCTGTCGCGATTGCCCCCTTCTTGTCCGAGCATCCAGCCGGCAAGTCGCATGCTGGTAACGACAAGGGTGGTGCGCGCAGTGAAAATGATTTACGAGGTGAGGGTGACCTGCGCGATGAGTCGGCTCCGACGATTACCACGCGCAGCCTTCAGGAACTGTATGCGCAGTGGGTGGCGTACGTGGATGAATACCTGCGAGAAGCTCCCGGCCGCTGGTATCACGAGCTGACACCGGACAATGCTCCCGGAACACGCACATGGCCCGGGAAGCCGGATGCATATCACGTGGCTCAGATGCTGATTTTTGCGCGTCTGCCTCTCACACCGACGTTCGCTTCGGCTATCAAGGATGGGTTGCTCGCACCGCTGGATCGCTGATTGTTCTGCGGTGGAGACGCGCAACGGCTCCCTCGTCTGTGCTGCTGACCTGGCGGCGCGACCGGCCCCCTCGTACCTGTGCGTCTGCTCTGCGCATGCCCGAGCTGATCCCGGGGAGCTGCGACGTGTGCACAGAGCAGCCCCGGCTGACCCGCACACACCCGCGCTGATCCGTGACCATTTTCATTGTCATCGAGGGCGATTCGTCGTCCCGATTTGCCTACACTTTGGATATGGCAGACTTTAACGCACATAACCCGTTCGAACTCGTTGGTCTTACATACGACGATGTCCTGCTTCTTCCCGAACTGACAAATGTTGTCCCATCCTCTGTGACAACCCGAGCGCAGCTCACGAAGAGGATCTCCCTCCATATTCCGTTGATCTCGGCCGCGATGGATACCGTCACCGAAGCGCGCATGGCGATCGCGATGGCTCGGCAAGGCGGCATCGGCATCCTGCATCGCAACCTGACGATCGAGGATCAAGTCTCGCAAGTGCGGCAAGTCAAGCGCTCGGAATCGGGCATGGTGGAAGACCCCGTGACAGTGGGGCCCGACGCCACGATTGACGAGCTCGACAAGAAGTGCGGCCATTACCGCGTGTCCGGTCTGCCGGTTGTGGATGACGACAATGTTGTGGTCGGCATTATCACCAACCGTGACCTGCGTTTTGTGCCGATGGATCAGTGGTCGACGTTGACAGTACGCGACTGCATGACACCGCGTGAGCGCCTCATCACCGGCAAGGTTGGAATCTCGCGTGAGGACGCCAAGCAGCTGCTGGCTGATCATCGAATCGAGAAGCTTCCGCTCGTTGACGACGAAGGCCACCTGACCGGCTTGATCACGGTGAAAGACTTCGTCAAGACCGAGCAGTACCCGAATGCGACGAAGGACGATCGTGGCCGGCTGGTTGTGGGCGCTGCGATTGGTTTCTGGGGCGACGCGTGGGATCGTGCGGTGGCTCTGGCTGAAGCCGGTGTTGATGTGCTGGTTGTTGACACCGCCAATGGTGGAGCCGAACTCGAACTTGAGATGGTGCACCGTATCAAGTCAGACTCTCGTTTCGACGGCGTGGATGTGATCGGCGGAAACGTTGCGACCACCGAAGGAGCTCAGGCTCTGATTGACGCAGGTGTGGACGCTGTCAAGGTGGGCGTAGGCCCCGGTTCGATCTGCACTACCCGTGTGGTGGCAGGCGTGGGCGTTCCTCAGGTCACCGCGATCCACCTCGCTGCACAGGCCTGCCGCCCAGCTGGAGTTCCGCTCATTGCCGATGGCGGTCTTCAGTACTCAGGCGATATCGGTAAGGCGCTGGTAGCGGGAGCTGACACGGTCATGCTTGGTTCCCTGCTTGCCGGTTGCGAGGAGTCGCCCGGTGAGCTGGTCTTCACAAACGGTAAGCAGTACAAGCGTTACCGCGGCATGGGCTCTCTTGGAGCAATGAGTTCGCGCGGCAAACGTTCCTACTCGAAGGACCGCTACTTCCAGGCCGATGTGACATCTGATGATCAGATTGTGCCCGAAGGCATTGAGGGACAGGTGCCGTACACCGGTTCGCTCGCCGCGGTCGTCTACCAGCTGATCGGTGGCCTGCACCAAACCATGTTCTACCTGGGTGCTCATACGTTGGACGACTTGAAGCAGAACGGACGTTTCGTGCGTATCACCTCCGCCGGCCTGCGTGAATCTCACCCGCACGACGTGGAAATGACCACTGAGGCGCCGAACTATCACGGAGCCGGAAAGTAGTTTTACCTGGTCGCGCACCGACGCAGCTATTGCGTACCGTGCTGCGTTGCGCGCGTGAAGGGGTGCCTGTCCGCGCACCGACGCGACAGTGCCTGGGCCACCCTCGTCCATTCGTCATGAGATGAGCGACGAGGGTGGCTCTCGCTTGTCTATATCGTACGTGCTCATGGGCAGCGCTGGCTGATATCTGGTCGTAGAAGGGCGGGCGGCTGTAAGCTCGGTATAACGTCCTATGAGAGGCGTTTTTCCGCGTAGAGATCAGCCAAAGGAGCTCATGATGACCACGCACGACACCTTCGTTCTTCGACGTAATGCTGATATGCAGCGCGAGGCGCGCGAACACATGCGGGACGGCGCAGGCACGGTGCACCTGACTCACATTTTGAAGCCTGAGGAGATGTTTGGGCGTGGCCGGATGTTCTCCGAGATCACGCTGCAGCCGGGTGAGTCGATCGGAGTGCATGACCATCAGGGTGAGTCCGAGTTCTACTACATTCTGGCTGGGCGCGGGACGTATGCGGTTGATGATGAGACGTTTGAGGTCGCGGCCGGCGATCTGACTGTTGTGCCTGATCATCATCGACATGGCATCGAGAACACCGGTGATGAGCCGCTTGTGTTCATTGCACTGATCCTTTTCACCGACGACCACGAGTAAGGCACGCGCGGGAGAAATATAAAGGTCGGGTTAGACCGGCGCGTTGCAGGCCGGAAAAGGCCGGCACGGGATAGACACAGGCCGAGCAAGACTGGCGCGGGAAGGACGCAGGCGCGACAATACCTGCACGGGAAAGGCGCGGGCCGAACAATACCTGCACGGCCGGATATCTCATGCGCATCCCCTTTTTCTTTTCGTCCCCGAGGTTCGATTTGGCGTGGCGGTAGGTTCGTTGTGAGGCTGTGGGTGGTGCGTGTGGTTGGGTGGGTGGGCTTGTGACCTGTGGGAATGCT
>OKEB01000051.1_pt1 | contig 13201 bp, 10 predicted proteins | sample 1612161 | NCBI WGS metagenome assembly OKEB01 (sample SAMN04436780, study PRJEB24849) | human gut metagenome | biome: human gut; feature: NICU; material: stool | host: Homo sapiens | place: USA: Saint Louis, MO | collected 2011-03-29
CGATAAAACAGAATCCAATGTTAATCCATTTAGTGACATTAAATTATCAACTGTCGTTCCAAAACGTGCAGCAATGTCCCACAATGTGTCGCCGTTTGCGACAGTGTAACTTTGACTAGCTACAGTTTCTGCTGTTGCTGTTGCAGAAGCCGCTGTATCGATTGTTGTATCAACGGTTCCCGTTGTATCTGAATAACTAGTGGTTTGAGCGACTGGTGCTCCCCAATCATATTGAGTTAAATTATATGCTTCAATTAACCAATTCAATTTTTCGGCATAGCCTGGATCAGTTGCATAACTTCCAGCTAAAGCGGCTGTTGCATCGCGATAACTGCTAGTATTACTCTTCCAAACGCCTGAATAATGGTATGTATCCCCAAAAGCAGTGGAACGAATAACATTGGCATGATCTTGGAACGATTCCGCATAAGAATTATAACTTCTAAATGCTGCTGTGACGGTCACCCATTGTCCGTCTAAATATTCTTTTGTTGGCATATAAACAGATTGTCCATTATAACTTCCTTTTACACCAAACAAGTTATAGTTCGGTGCAGATGCTAACCCAGAACTACCATAACTACTTTCTAGCAACGCTTGAGCAATCATGACGGAAGCATACATATCATTGCTATTGGCAACGGCTGCTGCTGAATTTCCGATTTCATTAATAAATGCTTGCTGGCTTGATTCTGCTTGGGCAGGTACCGCAGCACCAACCACAGGTGCTAAAATCATTGAAGTCCCCGCAACGGCGGTAGCACGTTTATAAGCTTTTTGCTTTTTAAGAGCTTTTTGAATATGTTTACTACTTCTTGTTAACTGTTCGCTCATTCATTTTTCCTCCTCACTGTCTCACTTTTCTATTTTACCGTTAATTTCCTATTGAAACAAGAAATAAACGTATTAAATTTTGAGTTTTAAAATTTCTGTAATGTAATTGAAATCTTGTTTGTATTTAATTAACCCTCTTCACACTTGTGAAAACAACCACTTCTTCTTTTCAATTTGATGAGATTTTTGTTATTTATCCTCTTACTTTTCTTTATTTATTGTGATAAACTTTTTAATGGACTTGTCACTTTTTGAACAAACTTTATAAGAGAAGTCTGTTTTTGTAATCAAAACAACTATTGCCGAGTAGTTGTTGTATTACAAAATGAATTACATAGAAATGTAGGTGGTTAGATGAAGAAACAACAATCGGGTTTAACAAATCAAGTGACGTTTTTATTAGCGTTAACTTGCGGGGTCGTGGTCGCCAATATGTATTATATTCAACCAATTGGCACCCAAATTGCTCAGGCCTTTCAAGTCAGTATTGGTTCTATTGGTTTTGTTACTATGCTGACCCAATTAGGCTATGCGCTAGGCTTACTTTTTCTTGTTCCATTAGGCGATGTCGTTGATCGTCGCAAATTAATCATTCGAGTAGCCGCGCTCTCCTCACTGTCTCTAAGTGCTGCATTTTTTGCCCCAAGTTTTCTCCTGTTTGCACTCTCTTCTTTTTTTATTGGGTTGCTCTCTATTGTCGCCCAAATTATTATTCCTTATGCAGCGGTCATGGCGGGGCCAGCGAACCGTGGTAAAGTAACAGGTCGAATGCTGGGCGGACTATTGACAGGAATTTTATTGTCTCGAACGATCTCGGGTTTCATTGCTAGTGCAGCTTCTTGGCGAACAGTCTACTTAATCGCCGTAATATTCGTGTTAGCATTGGTCGTTCTACTTCAATTAAAATTGCCCAAAACAGTGATACATACTCAAACTTCAAATCGATTAACTTATTTAGGTTCTTTGAAAAGTCTTCCTAAGCTAATCAAATCGCAACCTTTGTTAAGAGAAGCAACTGTCAATGGCTTTTTTATGTTTGCAACCTTTTCAATCTTTTGGTCTACATTAATTTTCTTTGTTAGTAGTCCAGCTTATTATTGGGGACCGAAAGAAGTCGGTATTTTAGCAATTTTTGGGTTATCAGGGGCTTTCGTAGCACCCATCATTGGTCGTCTATCCGATTATTATCCAGAGCGGAAGATTGTTTTGATTGGCCTGCTGATGCAGTTCGGTAGTTTTATCTTACTTTTTCTAGGTGGAACACATGTGGTCTTACTAATCTTAGCAATTATTGTTTTAGATATCGGTACTCAATTTGGGCAAGTAGCCAATCAAACACGCGTCCAAAATTTGGGAGAAGAAGCCAGCAATCGTAACAATACCGTCTTTATGTTTTTCTATTTCATCGGCGGTTCACTGGGTTCATTGATTGGTACATTAATGTGGCAAAACTATGGTTGGTCTGGTGTTACTTTAACTGGTATTGGGTTCCAATTGTTCGCATTATTTTTTCACTTTATGCTCTTTGCTCCCAAAAAGAAATGAAGCAAAAAACCTGAATGCTATCACAAGCATTCAGGTTTTTTAATGTTTATTTATAGTGATTTATAGGTATTAACCACATTTTCAGGAGTAAAGCCGAATTTTTCAAGAACTAGACCGCCAGGTGCAGAAGCGCCGAAGTGATCAATTGTGATTGTTTTGCCTTCTGTTCCTACATAGCGTTCCCAACCAAAGCTTGCTGCAGCTTCAATCGCCACACGTTTTGTCACAGCTTTAGGTAACACACTTTCTTTATATTCAGCAGATTGTTTTTCAAATAAATCAAAACTTGGCATTGACACGACAGATACATCGATGCCTTCTTCCGCTAATTTCGCTTGTGCTTCCACCGCTAGATTTACTTCAGAACCAGTCGCAATTAAAATCCCTGCTGGTTGTTCACCTTTTTGTGGTGACAATACATAAGCACCTTTTTGAACAGAATCAGAAGCGTGTTCTAACGTTCCTTCTAAAACAGGTAAGTTTTGACGACTTAGAACTAAAATAGTTGGTGTTTCCGTAGAATTCATAGCAATTTTCCAAGCAGCAACAGTTTCATTGCCGTCTGCTGGACGAATCACATGAACATTTGGAATGCAACGAACACTTGCTAATTGCTCAATTGGTTCGTGTGTTGGCCCATCTTCACCCACCGCAACAGAGTCATGCGTTAAGACGTAAGTTACAGGAACTTTTTGTAAAGCGGCTAAACGGATTGCTGGACGCAAGTAGTCAGTAAAGACGAAGAATGTCCCGCCATAAACATGGCTACCACCGTGTAATTGAATCCCGTTCATTGCTGCAGCCATTGCAAATTCGCGAACACCAAACCAAATATTACGGCCTTCGTATTGACCAGGTTCGAAATCTTTTTCTGCAGCAACCATTGTATTATTTGAGGCAGATAAATCAGCTGAACCGCCCCAGAAACTTGGAACAACTTTTGAAATAGCTTGAATCGTTTCTTTACTTGTTACACGACTTGCGGCACTTGTTCCTAGTTCATATTTAGGTAATTCTTGTTCCCAACCTTCAGGTAATTGGTTGGCAAAAGCTTCTTTAAATTGTTTGGCTAATTCTGGATGCGCATGTTCATAGTTCTTAAACATCTCATTCCAAGCCGCTTCTGCTTTTTGGCCTTCGTCAATCATCGTTTCTTTAAAACGAGCAGCGACTTCCTCTGGCACAGTAAAGTCAGGGTATTCCCAACCATAAACAGCTTTAGCCGCTGTAATGCCCTCTTCACCAATTGGCGCGCCGTGAACGGAAGATGTTCCTTCTTTTGGTGCTCCGTAACCAATGACTGTTTTAACTTCAATCAGTGTTGGTTTATCTGTTTCAGCTTTAGCCGCTTCAATCGCAGCCTCTATTTCATCTAAATCATTGCCGTCTTTAACTAAAATATGTTGCCATCCGTATGCTTCATAACGAGCCCCAACATTTTCAGTAAAGGCTTTAGAAGTTGGTCCATCTAATGAGATGTCATTTGAATCGTACAAGACAATTAATTTACCTAATTTCATATGACCAGCCATTGAACTTGCTTCTTGAGAAACACCTTCCATTAAATCGCCGTCACCACAAATTGCGTACGTGTAATGATCCATAATAGGGAAACTATCACGATTATAAGTTGCAGCTAAATGCGCTTCAGCCATTGCCATACCAACAGCCATAGCAATCCCTTGTCCTAGAGGTCCTGTTGTTGCTTCAACACCATCTGTGTGGTGCACTTCTGGATGCCCTGGTGTTTTACTATCCCATTGACGGAAATTTTTCAAATCGTCAATTGTTACGTTGTATCCTGATAGATGTAATAAGCTGTACAACATTGCAGAGCCGTGGCCTGCTGAAAGTACAAAACGATCACGATCAACCCAGTTTCTAGAAGTTGTTGGGTTCACCTTTAAATGTTTTGTCCAAAGTGCATACGCCATTGGGGCAGCACCCATTGGTAAACCAGGATGTCCTGAGTTCGCTTTTTGTACGGCTTCAATACTTAATGTCCGGATTGTATTAACGCCCAATTGATCTGTCTTGTCAAACAAAAAAATCATCTCCTAATTTAGGTTTTTTTTACCTTTATTCATAGTGTAGCTTATTTCGACAATGAAAGCAATTACTTTCTGTTGTGAAGTCCTTTTTCACGTTGAATTTGTTTTAGTTTTTCAGGAGTCACATCGGTCCCTTCTTGATCCACGACCTTCATTCCTTCGATATGGTGACGCATCCCTCCACGAAATGCTTCTAAATACTCTTTACGTAATTCTTGTTGTTCGACTTTTTCTTTCGCACTAAGTTCTTCCACTTTTGCTTTATTCGCTAATTCATTTATACGGGCAATTTTTTCTTTCGATAACATCAAAATCCCTCCTTACTCTCACTGTCTATATTATAAGAACTGCCTTAAAAAAACAACTATATTCTGATATTTATAAAACACGAACGCTTGTTTGATTTCGTTCGCATTTTATGGTACACTAATTTTATCAATTGAAAGAAGGTGCGGGTTTTGGCGAAACGTACAGAAACAAGACAATTAGAAGTACTTAAATATATATACGAACAAGTCGAATTAAAGGGCTATCCGCCAACCGTTCGCGAAATTGGGAAGGCTGTTGATTTATCCTCAACTTCTACCGTTCACGGACATTTAGCTCGTCTTGAAAAAAAGGGTCTAATCTTACGTGACCCAACAAAACCGCGAGCAATCGAATTAACACCAGAAGGCTTGGAAAAGATTGGGATTCAACCGACAACTATTCCGATGTTAGGTGTCGTAACTGCTGGTGAACCAATTTTAGCGGTGGAAGAAGCATCAGATTTCTTCCCGTTACCTCCTGATTTACGTACAGAAGAAAATGCTTTATTTATGTTGACGATTCGAGGAGAAAGTATGATTAACGCAGGTATTCTAGATGGCGACCAAGTGATTGTTCGTAAGCAATCGAATGCCAATAATGGCGACATCGTAATCGCAATGACCGATGAAGATGAAGCAACCTGTAAACGATTCTTCCGAGAAGTAGATCATATCCGCTTGCAGCCTGAAAATGATGCATTAGCGCCTATTCTTTTAGATAACGTTACAATTTTAGGTAAAGTTGTTGGTTTATATCGCAATCATATTTAATAAAAAAAGGAAGTCACTCCGTTGAGCGGCTTCCTTTTTTGCTTGTTAACAAGTGAATAGCCTTTTGGGCTTCCTCGATAACCTCTTCTTCAGTTTCTACAGAAAGTAGATAATTTAAAGCTTCTAAACTTTGCTCGGGTTCTCTTTTTGCGAGCTGACCTAACGACCAAGCAGCTGTTCCGCGAATGACAGGACGCTGATCATTTAAACAGAGAATAATTTGTGGGATAGCTTCACGGCCGCCCAAATTCGCTAACGCAATTAAAGCATTCCGTTGCAATGGTTTTTTACCACGCCAAGAGCCTGCTAAGTGTCCGAATTGCTGTTTAAACTCTTTATTGGAAATAGTTAATAACGGTGCTAATTTGGGATAAACTTCTTCAATCTTTGGTTCCATCTCTTCATGAAAATGAAAATCTTTTCCTTTATTATAAGGGCAAACCAGCTGACAAATGTCGCAACCATAAATGACGTTACGCATTTTTTTTCGATACTCTTCAGGCATCATGCCTTTTGTTTGCGTTTGATAAGACAAACATTTTTGAGCATTCATTCGACCGTCCCCTAACAAAGCCCCTGTAGGACACCCTGTGATACAACGAGTACAATCACCGCAACCATTTGGAACAGGTTCATCTGGTTCAAATTGAATGTTGGTGGTCACCTCACCTAAATATACAAAGGAACCAAATTCTTCGGTAATCAGTAGACCATTTTTACCAATGAATCCTAAACCCGCCCGCTGAGCAACAGCGGTGTCAACATATTCGCCAGTATCTACTTGTGGCCGAAAGCGCCAGTGTTCTTTTTCTGCTTCAGTGGCAGCTTGCTCTTCAATAAAAGCAATTAATTTTTGCAACCGATCCTGCAAAATGTGATGATAATCAATTCCCCAAGAGGCTCGCGCAAATTGTCCACGCTTTTCATCTCTAGGCATTTTTTCCTGAGCTTTGGTGGGATAAGCTAAAGCAATGGAGATAATACTTTTAGGATGCTCAAACGTTTTTTCTGGGTAAATTCGTTCTTCCACATTTTGATGTTCAAACCCCGAGTTATATCCTCGCTCTCGTTGTTCATGCAGAGAATCTTCTAATTCAATAAATGGTTCAGCATGAGTAAAGCCGATTTTATCGATGCCTAAACGTTGACTCTCTTGAATAATTTTTTCTTTCAATGTCGGCATTGCTCATGCCTCCCTTCATTTTATTATTTATCGTTTCGATGATACGTTTCATAGTCATGTGCATAAAGATTTTTCTCGTCCACGACGCCGGGAACAGTGGCAACTTTTTCCCAAACAGACCAGTCAATTTCTGGAAAGAAGGTATCGCCTTCAAATGTTTCATGAATCATCGTCCGATATAAGACATCGCATGCGGGAATCAGTTCTTTAAAAACGACAGAACCTCCACCAATAACGGTCACGCCTTCATACTTGTCAGCATACGCAAGAATTTCCTCTACGGAATGCATAACCAAAACGCCTTCAGCTTGGTAATCCGGATTACTGGTAAGAACAATCGTTGTTCGATTTGGTAACGGACGACATCCCATGCCTTCGAAAGTTGCACGTCCTAAGACCAATGTATTATGAATTGTTTTTTCCTTGAAAAATTTCAAGTCGTTGGGTAAATGCCAAGGCAATTTGCCTTCTTTACCAATCACTCCTTGTTCATCTTGGGCCCAAATAGCTGCTAACATAGCTTCTCTCTCCTTTTTTATACGGCAATCGGCGCTTTAATCGTTGGATGTGGGTCATAGCCTTCTACTTTAATATCTTCCATATCAAAATCAAAAACAGAAGCCTTGTCTGGATTCAAAACGAGCGTTGGAAAAGAACGAACTTCTCGTGATAATTGTTCTTGCATTTGCTCCACATGATTTTGATATAAGTGGGCATCTCCTAGCGTGTGTACAAACTCCCCCACTTCTAAACCTGTTTCATGTGCAATCAGATGTGTCAATAAAGCATAGCTTGCAATGTTAAAAGGAACACCTAAAAAAACATCGGCACTGCGCTGATAAAGTTGACAGCTTAATTTTCCTTCATTTACATAAAATTGAAACATAGTGTGACAAGGCGGCAACGCCATTGAAGGCACATCTTCTGGATTCCAAGCGGAAACAATTAAACGGCGAGAATCAGGATTGGTTTTAATCATTTCAATCACATTAGCTAATTGATCGATAAAGCTACCATCTTTGGTTTCCCAGTGACGCCATTGCGCACCATAAATATTCCCTAATTCACCATATTTTTCTGCAAACTCTGCATCATTTAAAATGGCATCACAGAATTTTTGATGTTCTTCTTTGTATTGTTCTGCAAACGCTGGATCTTGTAAGACACGATGCCCAAAATCCGTCATGTCTGGTCCTTGATAATCTGCGCTTTTTACGTAACGTTCGAACGCCCATTCATCCCAAATATGATTATTTCGCTCTAACAAATAGCGAATATTCGTGTCGCCTTTTAAAAACCACAATAACTCACTTTTAATCAAGCCAAACGGTACTCGTTTGGTTGTTAGTAAGGGAAATCCTTTGGCCAAATCAAAACGCATTTGATAGCCAAATAAACTATACGTCCCAGTTCCTGTACGGTCTTCTTTAAAATGACCTTCTTCTAAAATCTTTTTTCCTAGCGCTAAGTATGCTTCTTCCATCTTATTCCCTCCGTCTCTTAATCCGCGTATTCACTCAAGTATTCCCAACGATTCATTTTTTCTTCTAACAATTGTTCCGTTGCTGTTACTGCTTCTTGCAATTCTTGTAAACGAACAAAATCATCACCCTGATGATTCATTTCTTCAGTTAATGTTTCTAATTTCGTTTCTAATTGTGTGATATCTTCTTCAATTGTTGCCCACTCTTTTTGTTCCATATAAGTCAGCTTTGTTTTTTCTTTCTTTTCTGTCGATGCTTCTTTTACTGGTTTATTGAGTGGTTTTTCTTTGACCTTTTCTTGTTCTTTTTGGTTCGCCAAATATTCACTCATCGTGCCATAAAATGATAGGATCTGACCATTTCCTTGAAAAACTAACAATTTGTCCATTGTTTTATCCAAGAAATAACGGTCATGAGAAACCGCAATTACCGCTCCTTTGAACGTTTGAATATAATCTTCTAAAATGGTCAACGTATCAATGTCTAAATCGTTGGTTGGCTCATCCAATAATAACACGTTAGGCTGACTAATTAATAATTTTAAGAGATATAACCGGCGTTTTTCTCCACCAGACAGTTTGCCAATCAGTGTACCATGCATAAAACGAGGAAATAAAAAGCGCTCTAACATTTCAGCGACCCCAACGCTGCTTCCATCACTGCGTTTCACTTCTTCTGCTGCTTCTTGCAAATAAGCAATCATCCGTTGATTAGGATCCATTTCTTCGTTTTGCTGGGTATAATAGCCAATTCGGACGGTTTCACCGATACTATATAGACCACTCTCTAAAGGAATGCGGCCAGCTAAAATATTTAATAATGTGGATTTGCCTGCACCGTTTTTACCAGTAATGCCAATTCGATCGTTTGCTTGAATGAGTAAATTAAAGTCTTTCAAAAGCTGTTTATGATCAATGGCATAATTTCCTTCCTTGATTTCCAGAACTTTTTTCCCTAAACGCTGCGTGGCAAAGTCTGCTTCTAAGGTGCCATTGGTTTGTACCTGATGCAAGTTTTCTTTTAAATCCTGAAACCGATCAATTCTTGCTTGCTGTTTCGTTCCTCGTGCTTGAACGCCTGCTCGCATCCACGCTAGTTCTTGTTTGAAGAGGCGTTTTCTTTTTTCTTCTTGTTCTACAGCGACACGTTCACGTTCGGCTTTTTCCATCACATACGTTTCATAGTTTCCTTTGTATTCATACAGTTTTCCAAAAGAAAGTTCGAAAATCCGATTGGTTACTCGATCTAAAAAGTAACGGTCATGGGTCACCATTAAAACCGCACCACGATAGTTATTTAAAAAGTTTTCCAGCCATTCAATCGTTTCATAATCCAGATGGTTCGTTGGTTCATCCAATAACAGTAAATCAGGCGCTTCAATTAAGACTTGCGCCAAGCTTACTCGTTTTAACTGCCCACCAGAAAGCTCACCTATTTTCTTTTCCAATGTGGGAATGCCTAATTTTTGTAAAATAATTTTTGCATTGGTATCTGCTGTCCAAGCATCTTGTTTATTCATGGCTTCTTCTGCTTGCGTGTAACGTCTTTGAACCCCTTCGTCTAAACCATTCTCACTTAAAGCAGCTAACGCTAATTCATAATTTTTGACCGCTTTTATGATTGGGCTGTCTCCCTGAAACACGGCTTCTGCAATCGTAATATTCTCGTCAAATGTTTGATTCTGGGAAAGGTACCCAATTTGATAATCACTTGGCTGCTGAATCGCAGCAAGATCACCATCACCGCTATCTACGCCAGCAATAATATTTAATAAACTGGTTTTCCCTGTGCCGTTAATCCCAATTAAACCAATGCGATCTTTTTCATGAATCAAAAAAGAAAGATGATCAAATAGTGTTTTTTCCCCATATGTTTTGGTTAAATCTGTTACTTTTAATTCTTTCACCGACACTACCAACTCCTTCTATTTTGGTCTTGCTTATTGTATCAAAAATTGGATTATAAAAAAAGTGCATGAGATAAAAATCGTCTTGGTTTCATCTCATACACTATTACTTATTCTTTATTAAAATTTTTAACAAATCGTTTCAGCGGAACATTATTCACTTCGCCGCTAATCGAATAACTCTCTAATAAATTGACATTTTTTCGTAACTCGTTCGCTTCGATAATTGAAATGCGTTCAGATTGTTCGTAATGATCAATCATCCGTCGTTCTTCTTGGAAGCCTAATAATAGGTCTTTGACATAGTCTGTCTCCGTATGAACAATATACGAATCAATAAATTCGCCTTTTTCAAACTTATGGGCTAAATCCAAGCGTCCGTCAATGAAGAAATCAATTAAATCATCATCATAGACACCGCGCAAATTATCTAAACTCTTCAGAATAACTTGAGAATTTCTTAGAAAAACTTGGCGAATATTTTCTAGTTCTTCATTTCGTAATTCTTTTTCTTCTTCAGAAGCTTCACCACGATTGAAAAATAACTTAGGATGTAAAAGAATCGAAATGATTTGTCGAGCAAATAATAACCAAAAGCCTACAATCGATAATAATTGTTTGGCAATCGACCGTTGCATCCGTGTAATCAAGCGTTGATACATACGATAACTTCTGACACTAATTTCTCCTTGTTTCAGACTTTCTTCTAGGCCGTCTCGTTCAATGGACACAATTAACGTCCGCAACTCTTGCACTTCTTGTTTTCGTTCTGCACTTAGCTGCTCGGTATACAATTCTTTTAAACGATCTTGATAATTTTCAATGACCGCATTCATTTCACCACGAGGATTCTCTTCATTTTGCTGTTTTAAGACATCAATGACATCACGTAATAAATCAATTTCGACTGACTCTTCATTTTCCACTTCCGTCTCTGAATCAGTTAAAAATGGTAAAACTAGAATCCCACCAATCAGAGTCACCAAAATAACACAAGCCGTAATGAATAGTAATAACGGTCGTTCTTTAAAATGCTCGCCGTTAATCGCTGTTGGCAAAATAAAGATGGTAGCTAAACTCACTGTTCCTTTAACACCGCCAAAAGTTAAAATCAGCATTTCATTCATTGCGTTTTTAACTTTCTTAAGGCCATGTTGAAGCGTGTAAACACTGAAAATGGCTAAGAAACGAATCAAAAAGACAACGGCGCTAATAATTAGAACAACCATTAGTAGGAACCAGTTTGAATATTGTTGGTCAATCCAAATTGGCGAAAACACTTGAGAAAGTTCAATTCCTAAGAATAAGAAAACTAAGGCATTTAAGGTGAACTCAATCATACTCCAAATACTTTCGCCAACATTTGACAGTTCTGCTTCAAAAAGCGAAACTTTTTTCAAACTAGACGCTTGCATAATTCCAGCAATCACAGCGGCAATAATTCCAGAAACGCCAATCAACTCTGAAATTAAATAAGCAATAAATGGCAAGAGTAATTCAATCAACAAGTAGCCTGTAACATCTTTTGCCACCGCAGTTTCAAGTAAATGAACAATTTGCTGTTTTAATAGAACTAACACGATTCCGACTACCGCTCCACCAATACTGGAAATAACCAAGGTCCCTGCCGCTTCCACCGGCGAAAATGACCCCGTTAATAAAGCCGCTAATGCAAATTGAAAGGCTGTAACGCCTGATGCATCATTAATGAGTCCTTCACCAGATAAAATGTTCATCGAACGTTCAGGAATGTCAATTCGACCTGATAACGAACCTACCGCCACCGCATCCGTTGGCCCTAAAGCCGCCCCAAAAGCGAAGCAAGCGGCTAATGGTAAAGTAGGCAAAATCATATGCAGGGTCCAGCCGACTCCGACTAAGGTAATTAACACACCAAAAAAGGCCAAGAAAAGAATCATCCCGAAATATTTCATCATTGCTTTCAGATTGATTAGCTCCCCTTCTCTAAATAAAAGCGGTGCAATAATCATTACTAAAAACACTTCAGGCTCAAATTCAATTTCCTGCCCCATTTTAGTTAAACCAATTAGAACGCCTACAATAATTTGCACAATTGGCAGCGGAATGACGGGAACAATCCGGTTGAATATGTTTGAGAAGGTAATAGACAGTGCAAAAACAATGATTAGAAAGGTAAATTCCATCCTATCATTCCCTTCTATATTAAATTTTTATTGACTTACCGATCAAAACATTTAAGTAATTTTTTCTTTTTAAGAATAATTTTCTTTTCAACTTCTTCTAACTCAGAACTGCGTTCGCAAAGTTCCAATTGAGCGCGTCGTGCTTCTAAACGAAGAAGTTCTCCTTTAATTAATTCAATTTTTTTGTAGCGTAAGAAATTTTTCTTTTGCATACGTTCTGCAAAGTGTTGTCGTTTTTCTTCAGGGATTGCTTGATATTTCTTTTTCAAGTCAGCGACACACTTTTCAAATTCTTCACTCACCGAAACAACTTCCTTCCAAAATTTAATCTGACTAATTATAACAAATTTTACCAAAAGTACAAGCAAAATTGCTTTCTTTTTTTTAAAAGAAATTCAGACAAAACTTAACGCGGGAAAAGCTGATTTCTAGGAGCTGAACATGGTTAATCTTCATTAACAATAATATCAATTTCTGCCTCTTCATTCATCCGTGTTGAAAGAAAAAGAACCATTTCTTCTAGTGGCGCAGAAAAGCGTAAAACCACCCCTCTTCTGCCTTTTTTTAAATACCCTAAACGAATACCGTTCGACTTTTGAACAAGGACAATCTTTTCGATATCTTTAAAGGCCGTGCCCCGATTGTCAAAAGGATGCGTAATAATACAGTCCTCCGCAAAACCTCTTGCATCGTAAAGAAAACTGAAGATAATCAAAATATATAACACACTTCGAATCATTTCAATTTTATCTCCTGCCGAAAATGCATTGGCCAGAATCATTAAACTAAAAAAAGCAACTAGATATTTTGTTGTAGGATGTTTTGTAGCCGGAATTACAATACTTTTACGTACGAAGTAAAAGTAACCATACATAACGACGACAAATAAAAATAGCAATAACGTAAATCCATCGATAATCACAAACGACTCCTTTATTTCTTTTTCTTTTGAAT
>OKEB01000062.1_pt1 | contig 11379 bp, 10 predicted proteins | sample 1612161 | NCBI WGS metagenome assembly OKEB01 (sample SAMN04436780, study PRJEB24849) | human gut metagenome | biome: human gut; feature: NICU; material: stool | host: Homo sapiens | place: USA: Saint Louis, MO | collected 2011-03-29
GCGCCACCGTCGCACGCTTCATCAAAGCGCGGCCGGACGAAGTGGTGTGGACGAATCTAACGCACGGTTGGCAATATCTTGAACCGCTGTGCCGACACCTTTAAGCGTTGAAGTTAACGTGAAGTTGTCTTCTTTGCCGTCTTTTGTTTTGTACTTGCCATCAGCATCTTGATCGCGGTCAACACCGATTACCCAAACTTTGTCGCCAGAACCTGATTCATTCAAGTCTTTTGCTTCTTGGAAGACCCCTTGTCCAGTCGCACCAGAAGCATGGAAGATGATATCAACGCCGTTTTGGTACATTGCAGCAGCTAAAGCTTTCCCTTTGGCAGGATCAGCAAATGAAGCCGCATATTTTGTATCAACAGTAATTTCTTTACCTAATTCTTTCGCAGCATCAGCCACACCTTTTTCAAAACCAGCTTGGAAACGGTCAATTACGACCCCTTCTTCACCACCAACAAAACCGACTTTGTTCGTTTTTGTTTCGTTTGCAGCAGCAACACCGGCTAAGTAAGCTGCTTCATTATCTCTAAATGTTGCAGAAACGACATTCTTTTTGCCATCGATTTGATCATCGATTAAAACAAAGTTTGTATCAGGGTTGGCATCTGCTGCAGAAGAAATTGCATCTTTTAGCAAGTAGCCAATACCAAAGATTGTGTTGAATTTACTTGATACCGCTTGGTCAATATTTGTTGTATAGTCAGCTGCATCATTCGATTGAATATATGCATACCCTTTTGAACCTTCTGGTAAATCATGTTCTTTACCCCAAGCTTGCAATCCTTCCCAAGAAGATTGGTTGAACGACTTGTCATCCACGCCGCCTGTATCTGTAATGATTACAGCACTATGCGCTGCATCCCCTTTGCCACCGCCGCTTTCAGCGGTTTTGCCTTTGCCACCACCACATGCTGCAAGTGAAACTGATAAACCTAATGCAATCAAACTAAAACCGAATAATTTTGCTTTTTTCATTTCTGTAAAGCCTCCTAAAAATAGTTTAATGTATTTAAACAACTAAGTTGTTTCTAAGGTTGGTCTGGGACTTTTACGTCACCAGAGATGATTTGTTCTTTGGCTTCTTTAACTGCCGTTTTGGCTTGATCGCTTAGGGCTTCTGTTGTTAAATCAACACCGCCATCTTTCAATCCATAAGTTAAATGTTCGCCGCCAGGGAATTTATCTTCTAATGCAAGATCAGAGATTTTTTTCACAGCAATATTTACCCCTTTAATGGTTGAAGCTAACGTTAAGTTATCATCCTTGCCATCTTTGGTTGTATATTTACCGTCTTCGTTTTGGTCACGGTCAACACCAATCACCCAAACTTTATCTTTTGAACCTGTTTCATTTAGCGCTTTGGCTTCTTGGAAGATTCCTTGTCCTGTAGTCGCCGCTGCGTGATAAATAATGTCGGCACCTGCTTGATACATAGAAGAAGCTAAGGCCCGTCCTTTTGAAGCGTCTGCAAATGTCCCTGCATAAGTAGACGTAATTTGAATATCTTTTCCTAATTTTTTGCCAGCATCTGCTACACCTTTTTCAAAACCAGCTTGGAAACGGCCAATAACAGGTCCTTCAACCCCGCCGATAAATCCTACTTTGTTGGTTTTCGTAGTGTTAGCTGCTGCCACACCTGCTAAATACGCAGATTCATTATCTCTAAATGTTGCAGAAGCGACGTTGTTTTTCCCATTAACTGTATCGTCGATTAGAACGAAATTCGTTTCTGGGTTGGCGTCCGCTGCATCTACTACTGCATTTTTTAGTAAATACCCAATGCCAAAAATCGTTTTAAATTGACTTGAAATGGCTTGGTCAATGTTTGATGTATAATCAGATGCTTCATTTGATTGAATATACGCATACCCTTGAGGTCCTTCTGGAAGTTTGTGCTCTTTGCCCCACTCTTGCATTCCTTCCCACGCAGATTGGTTAAAAGATTTGTCATCAATGCCGGCTGTATCTGTGACCATTACGACACTATGTTGTGGATCACCTTTTGTGTTGGCGTTCTTTTTGCTATTGCCACCACATGCAGCTAACCCAATGGTTAAGGCAACTGCTGCCAATCCTAGACCTAAAAATTTTGCTTGTTTCACTTTCCGAAAAGCCCCCTACTATTTTATCTATTATTTCATTCGCATTTATGCTATTGAAATCTACTTTGAGCCCAACGAAACCTTATGTCCTTTTTTTAAAAATCTTTATCTGTAAATGAATAGGGCAATAATGCCTCAACTGTCATTGTTTTAGTCGCGCCATCTTTACCAACTAGCGTGACTGGCATTTGTGGATCAAAGAATTCAGCCATTACTTGACGACAAGCGCCACATGGAGAAATGGGTGCCTCTGTATTACCTGCTACAACTAAATGTTGGAAGGTCCGTTCATCTTCTGAAATGGCTTTAAAAATCGCCGTTCTTTCTGCACAATTTGTTAAACCAAAGGAGGCATTTTCAATGTTGACTCCTTGATACATTTTTCCGTCTGCAGTCACTAAGCAAGCGCCCACAGGAAAGTTAGAATACGGTACATAGGCGTGTGCCAATGCTTCTACGGCACAATCAAGCCATTCTTGTTTTACTGTCATCTTTTTCGCCACACCTTCGTTTAATTTGAAATACGAATTAATACCCTTCGCCAGTTGCGCCAGAAACAATTGCTACACCCGTACTTGCACCGATACGTGTTGCCCCCGCTTCAATCATTGCTAGCGCTTCTTCTGCATTATGCACGCCACCAGAAGCCTTAACGCCCATGTCAGGACCAACTGTCTCACGCATTAAACGAATGTCTGCTACTTTAGCGCCGCCTGTTGAGAAGCCAGTAGATGTTTTAACGAAATCGGCACCTGCTTCTTTGGCTAATTCACAAGCTTTAACTTTTTCTTCGTCTGTTAATAATGCTGTTTCAATAATCACTTTGACTAACGCTTTTCCTTTGGCTGCATCTACTACGCCTTGAATGTCTTGACGTACGTAATCGTATTGTTGTGATTTTAATGCACCAATATTAATCACCATATCCACTTCATTCGCACCATTTTTAATTGCATCAGCTGCTTCGTATGCTTTAACTTCTGGTGTATTCGCCCCCAAAGGAAAGCCAATAACGGTACACACAGCGACGTCGGTATCAGCTAATTGCTCGCTAGCAAAAGCGACCCAACAAGGATTGATACATACAGAGAAGAAGTTGTACTCCTTAGCTTCGTCAATAATTTTTTGGACAGCGGCTTCTGTCGCTTCTGGTTTCAAAATAGTGTGGTCAATCATGCGGTTTAATTCCATGATGAGAATTCCTCTTTTCATTTTGTTTTATTCCGTAATAATATCGTGAATCAAAATAGGCTCTTCGCCGGTTGGTCCAATTTCAATGTTTTTATAAAGCAATTGTTCGACTTCTGTCACGTCTTCACGATTGGCATAAATGGTTAGTAATGATTCGCCTTTTTCAACTGGGCTCCCTACTTTTTTGTGAAGTTTCAAGCCAACTGCAAAATCAATCGTATCTTCTTTCGTAGCCCGACCAGCGCCCAGCAACATTGCGGCAACGCCAATTTCATTGGCAACGATTTTTTGTACCACGCCTGTTTCTTTGGCAGGTAAATCAAATTGATAAGTTGCGGTTAATAATTTTTCTGGCTGGTCAACAACGGAACTGTCGCCGCCTTGATTTTCAATCATTTCTTTAAATTTTGCGAGCGCTCGACCGCTTGTTAAAGCTTCTTCTAATAAAGCCCGTGCTTCGTCTAACGTCTCGGCTTTTTTAGCTAAAACGACCATCTGACTTCCTAAGACATAGCACATCTCCACTAAATCTTCTGGCCCATTTCCTTGCAAGGTCTCGATTGCTTCAACGATTTCTAAGCTATTTCCGATGGCCTCCCCTAAAGGTTGTGACATGTCTGAAATTACTGCCATCGTTTGGCGATTTGCCAGTTTTCCAATGCGAACCATTGTTTCCGCTAATCGACGAGCACTTGCTAGGTCTTTCATAAAGGCCCCTTCACCAGTAGTCACGTCTAAGACAATCGCATCTGCCCCTGCGGCAATTTTTTTACTCATAATGGAACTTGCAATTAATGGAATTGAGTCAACAGTGGCGGTCACATCACGTAACGCATAAAGTTTTTTGTCTGCTGGTGCTAGATCACCTGACTGACCAATTACTGCCACTTTTGTATCGTTCACCAATTGAATAAAACGTTCTTCTGTCAATTCAACTTTAAAACCAGGAATCGCTTCTAATTTATCCAACGTACCGCCCGTATAGCCTAAGCCACGACCAGACATTTTTGCTACATTGACCCCGACACTAGCAACTAATGGCGCTAAAATAAGCGTCGTAGTGTCGCCTACGCCACCTGTAGAATGCTTGTCGACTTTGATTCCTTCTATAGAAGAAAGATCCACAATTTCGCCTGAATGGACCATTGCTAACGTCATTTGTGTAATTTCTTCGTCTGTCATATCTTGGTAAAAAACAGCCATTAAAAAGGCACTTACCTGATAATCTGGAATTGAACCATCTGTGTATCCGTTGATAATAAATTGAATTTCTTCGCTTGTTAGTTGATGCCCGTCACGTTTCTTTTCAATAATGTCTACCATTCTCATGAATTCGTTCCCTCCGATTTCCCGATAATGTATTATACAACAAAATCGTTCAGCTTTAAACCATTTAGTAAACCAGTTTACTATTATTTTTTTCTTGTGAAAACGCAAACAACACGAACATTCCATTTCTAAGCTGTTTTTTAAATCGGTTTTGTGCTTTTTCTAGCAATAAACGTCGCATCAAAAACTTTATTTGGAACTTTCCCTGTTGGATCTGCAATAGCTTCCACCAAAAATTTTGCTGCATAATAGCCAATATCAAAACTCGGCTGATAGACGGTTGTTAAACTCGGCACCAAATATTCGGAAATTTCCAAGCCATCAAAGCCAACCACCGAAATATCGTCAGGAATTTTCTTGCCCGCTTCTTCAATGGCTTGATAAGCTCCCATCGCCATTTCATCATTACCACAAAAAATTGCTGTGATTTCTTCATTTTTCAAAACTTCTTTCGCCGCAGCATAGCCGCCATGCAAGTTCAATTCCCCAGCACAAACATAATGCGGACGAAAAGGTAAATTGTTGTCCTGTAACGCATGCTGATACGCCGTCACTCGTTCCGTTAAACGATAATAGCCGTCACTTTCGCGCAACATACCTATATGCTGATGCCCTTGTTGGATCAAATGATGGACCGCTTGATAAGCACCTTCGTACTCTTTAACGATTAGTCGTCCGCTATCTCGTGGATTAATCCCACGATCGACAAGAATGACAGGAATCGGATGTTCTCGTCGGTCTTTTAAAATATGATTTTCTGGCAAAACATTCGGCGTGGCAAAAATAATGCCATCCACCGACCGATGAATCAACTCGCTAACATATTGCATCGCTTGCTCGGAATCATGCTTTGAATTGCATAACAAAATCATGTAGCCTAACGAATTTAAATATGTTTCCACACCTTCAATCACTTTTGAGAAAAAGAAATCCGTCACATCTGGCACAATCATACCAATGGTTTTGGAATGACGGTTGATTACATTCGAAGCAAAGTAATCTGGTTTGTAATGATTTTCAGCGACTACCGCCAACACCTTGTTGCGGGTTTTTTCACTGAAACGACTCCCTTTATTATTCAGAATTTGTGAGACGGTTGTGACAGAAACACCAGCCATATCAGCAATTTCTTTAATCGTTAGTTTCATCGCGCCCCTCCCAACGTCTCCTTTTGCATTGACAGACATTTGTAGACGTGTTACAGTCTTCAAAATACTTATCGAATCTTTTACATTTTAACAAAAAAAAGACAAAAGAAATAGACTAAAAAGATTAAAAAACAAAAGAAAATGGAGGCTATTTTTTTCATGGAAGAATCCCGTGTCCGTCAATTACCAAAAATCGAGCTGCACTGTCACTTAGATGGGTCGATTCGACCAACCACTTTACGCACCATTGCTGAAAAACAAAACATTCCATTACCCCAAGACGAACAAGCCTTGAAAGAGTTAGTGGTTGCCCCTGAAAAATGCACCGATTTGAATGATTATTTAACTCGGTTCGACTTCGTGCTAACCTGTCTACAAACAGCTGAAGCTTTGCAAGCAGCGGCGTATGACGTGATTAGCCAAGCTGCAGAAGATGGCGTGGCTTACATAGAGGTGCGTTTTGCGCCTTCCCAACATACAGAAAAAGGCTTACGGTTACCTGAAATCGTGACTGCTGTTTTAACTGGCTTAAAACAAGGCGAAGAAGATTTTGGTGTAAAAAGCAATGCACTGTTATGCGGCATGCGGCATGACCAACAACAAGCCATAGAAAAAATCGTTCACTTAGCGCATGATTTCAGAGAGACAGGCGTTGTCGGCTTTGATTTAGCTGGCAATGAAGTCGATTTCCCTCCATACACATTTGAAGACGTATTAGCTTTAGCCAACCAATTGTCAATTCCATTAACACTCCACGCTGGGGAATGCGGCTGTGGCAAAAATGTCGCTGATGCTGTCACTTTAGGTGCTACTCGGATTGGTCACGGTATTGCTTTGAAAGATACACCCGAATATTTGGCGCTCTTAAAAGAAAAAAAGGTTCTTTTAGAAATGTGTCCAACTAGCAACTTCCAAACAGGCACCGTCAAAACATTGGCTGAATACCCTTTTCAACAATTTATAGAGGCTGGCTTAGCCGTCTGCATCAATACCGATAATCGCACTGTTTCAGATACTACGTTAACGAAAGAATTCATGAAATTGGCCACTTGGTATCAATTAAGTTATGACGAAATGAAGCAACTCACTAAAAATGCGCTTGCAGGTGCTTTTTTATCGCCAGACGAAAAAAAACTGTTGAACCAAAAAATTGATCAAGCGTATCTATTCTAAAAAAGAACCTCCACTAAAGTGGCGGTTCTTTTTTACTCTGCTTCTTTAACACTTCGTAAAATATAATAGCCTTTGTCTTTTGTCACAATTTCAACATTGCCAAATACTTCAGCCATTTTCTTTTCTGCACTAGGTGCACCTTGTTTCTTTTGAATAACTACCGTTAGTGTGCCACCAACTTTCAACAACGGAAAAGCCCCTGTTAAAATGCCATGGACAACTTTTTTGCCTGCACGAATGGGCGGATTGCTAACAATCGCCGCGTAGGTCGTTTCGTTTAAGGTTTCATACACATTGGAAGAATGAATATCCACAGTAGTAATTTGGTTGCGTTGGGCGTTCATTTGAGCTAGCCCAACTGCCCGTTGGTTGACATCTACCATTTCCACCAGTCGACCAGTCGCCGCTGCTAAGGACAACCCAATTGGTCCATAGCCACAACCAACATCTAACAAACGGCCTGCTGGTAAATTTTCCCATTCAAAGGCATCAATCAACACACGAGAACCATAATCCACTGTTCCTCTTGAGAAGACCCCGCTATCGGTCGTAAACTGAAAGGTCCGACCACGTAATGGAAAAGACCAGCTTTCTAAATCATGTGCTAATTCTGGATTTTCTGTATAATAATGATTCGCCATTTTGTTCTTCCTATCTATGCTTGTTTTGGTTTTAGTCTACCTTTTATTTCTCGAACAATCAAGGCACCTAATAATTCATAGCCCACTTGTGAAAAATGCAAACCATCCGCTTGTAAAAATTCATCCGTTCCAGGATAAACAGTCATCGCTTTATACAAATCAATAACTGGCAAGTTATGTGCCGCTCCGACTTCTTGTGCAACCTTGACCAATTCCTTGATACGCGTTTGTGGACGTTCTGGACGTCTGCCACTATCCGCATATGGTGGCGTAATTAAAATCACCTTTTCTGAACCAATTTCGTGAATCATTGTTTCAAGGTTTTCTCTAAACGTGGTTACTGTTACCTTTCGATCCAGTGACGCATCATTGGCGCCAAAGAAAATCACCACTTCATCAGGTTTCTCAATCAGTACTTCTTTATTTAATCGTTTTAAACCATCCTCTGTTGTATCGCCAGGCATTCCAGCATTAATAACGGCCACTTCTTCTAGACCCATCGCAGCAATATCCCGTTTCACTAAGTCAACAAGAACAGGTGAGACGGCTTCGTCTAAATAACCAGCAGTAATGCTATCACCAAATAATACAATTTTTCTCATGGCTTTTCCCCTCTTTTCTAACAGTTTTCTCTTTTCATGATACCATTTTCATCATAAATTGGCGAAGAAGGGAATTCTTTTGTAAAATCCTGTGTTTCCCTTGTGAAATTATGGTAAAATGTACAAAGATTGAACAGGGTTTGGTGGAGGAACAATGGACGATAAAATGAATTACTACCCAATTTCCAGAGAAGAATGGCATGGGTTTTATCATGACGGCAAAGCACCGTTAACCGAAGCAGAATTGGATAACATTAAAAGTGTGAACGACCAAATTTCACTAAAAGATGTACAAGAAATTTATGTACCCTTAACGCATCTTATTCATTTATACATGAAAGAATTTGAATCGCTAACACTTAGCAAAGGATTATTCCTACATGAATATGTCTCTGTACCACCATTCATCATTGGAATTGCCGGCAGTGTCGCCGTTGGTAAAAGCACCACCGCTCGTCTTTTGCAAAGAATTCTGGCCCGAACGTTTAAACGAAGAAACGTTCAACTCATTACAACGGATGGATTTTTGTATCCCAATAAAGTGTTAGAAGAACAGGGAATTATGGACCGAAAAGGGTTTCCTGAAAGTTATGACATGGAGAAGCTAATTAATTTCTTAAACGAAGTCAAAAGCGGCAAAGACGAAATTAAAGCACCCGTCTATTCTCACAGTGTCTACGATGTTATCGAAGGCGAATATGAGTTGATTCAACAACCAGATATTCTGATTGTTGAAGGCATTAACACATTACAGTTACCCGCCAATCAACAAATTTATGTGAGTGATTTTTTTGATTTTTCTATTTTTGTGGATGCCGATCCAGCCTTAATTGAAAAATGGTACCTAGAACGTTTTGGGGCCTTATTAGATACGGCTTTCTTAGATCCTAATAATTATTATTACCAATATGCAATTGGCAAACGAGAAGATGCTTTCGCCATGGCACGGAATGTTTGGAAAACCGTGAACTTGCCGAACTTGGAGGAATATATCTTGCCAACGCGCGGACGTGCGGACATTATTTTGCATAAAACGGAAAATCATTTGATTGACCAAATCTATCTACGTAAATATTAAGGGTTGACGAGCTAAGAAATATCCTGTATCTTTTGTAGAAATATCCTTGAAAATTTTCAGCAGAATGCATGACTTTCAAGGAGTAAAATGTTTTAATAAGTATAGCTAGACAAAGAAGAGTACGGAACAAAAGTGAACCACTTTTTAACCGCCTGATTCTCGGCTGTTTAAAAGTAGCCCCTGCGGAATTAAGCCAAAATTTTCTAAAAATCGTAAAACAATTTTTGAAAATCCTTTCTTAATTCTTGGTGCTGACCACTTTTTAACCGCCTTTTCTTTAGATAAATTTAAATGGATAAGGGGTAATAGACGTGACTAACGTTGCCGATTTGACATCTGTCGAAAAAATTATTGTTTTAGACTTTGGTAGTCAGTTTAACCAATTGATTACTCGTCGTATTCGTGAATTTGGCGTATTCTCTGAGTTATTAAGCCACCGAACTACGGCAGAAGAAATTCGCAAAATCGCGCCTAAAGGAATCATCTTCTCAGGTGGACCAAACAGCGTGTATGACAAAGATGCTTTTAGCATTGATCCAGAAATTTATGAGTTAGGAATTCCCATTCTTGGCATCTGCTACGGTATGCAATTAATGACTCATAACTTAGGCGGAAAAGTAGAACCTGCCGCAAACCGTGAATACGGAAAAGCAGAATTAGAAATCCTTGGTGATGCGACATTATTCCAAGGAACACCTGCGAAACAAACCGTTTGGATGAGCCACGGTGATTTAGTAACAGAAATCGCTCCTGGATTCGAAAAAGTTGGGACAAGCAACGATTGTCCAATCGCTTCTATCGAAGATGCCAACCGCAAATTCTACGGCGTACAATTTCACCCAGAAGTTCGTCATTCAGAATATGGTAACGACTTATTACGTCACTTTGCTTTTGATGTGTGTGGCTGTACTGGTGACTGGAGCATGGAAAACTTCATCGATATGGAAGTCGCTAAAATCCGTGAACAAGTAGGCGATAAAAAAGTCTTACTTGGTTTATCAGGTGGCGTTGACTCAAGTGTTGTCGGCGTACTTTTACAAAAAGCCATTGGCGACCAATTAACTTGTATCTTCGTTGACCATGGATTATTACGTAAAGGTGAAGCAGAGCAAGTAATGGAAAGTTTAGGCGGTAAATTTGGCTTAAACATTATTAAAGTAGATGCGAAAGAACGCTTCTTAAGCAAATTAGCAGGCGTTTCTGACCCTGAACAAAAACGTAAAATCATCGGTAACGAATTTGTGTATGTTTTTGATGACGAAGCAACTAAACTTGCTGGGGAAGAAGGCGTTTCATTCCTAGCACAAGGAACTCTTTACACAGACGTCATCGAATCTGGTACAGAAACTGCGCAAACAATTAAATCACATCACAACGTTGGTGGTCTTCCTGAAGACATGCAATTTGAATTAATTGAACCTTTAAATACATTATTCAAAGACGAAGTTCGTGCCTTAGGAACTGAACTTGGCATGCCTGATGCAATCGTTTGGCGCCAACCATTCCCAGGACCAGGATTAGGTATTCGTGTGCTTGGTGAAATTACAGAAGATAAATTACAAATCGTTCGTGATTCAGATGCTATCCTACGTGAAGAAATCGCAGCAGCTGGCTTAGATCGTGACATTTGGCAGTACTTTACTGTCTTACCTGGCATCCGCTCAGTAGGCGTTATGGGCGATGGCCGTACCTACGATTACACAGTCGGTATCCGTGCTGTGACTTCTATCGACGGCATGACCGCTGACTTTGCCCGTATCCCTTGGGATGTTTTACAAAAAATCTCTGTGCGCATCGTGAACGAAGTTGCACATGTAAACCGTATCGTGTACGATATTACTTCAAAACCACCTGCAACTGTGGAGTGGGAATAATAAACAAACCGCTAGAAATGCCTATATAATAGGTTTTCTAGCGGTTTTTCTTTTTCATTATCACACTTTTATCACACTTATTTTTTTACTCCTTTAGTAAATTGATTAGTAACTTCTGAAGCCATATTACGTTCAGTAAACTCAACATTAACTATTCCCTTCAATTCATTAGCTATTTCAGTGGAGCTACTTGGATATAAGTGTCCATAAGTACCTAAAGTTGTCTGCACATCTT
>OKEB01000098.1_pt1 | contig 8875 bp, 7 predicted proteins | sample 1612161 | NCBI WGS metagenome assembly OKEB01 (sample SAMN04436780, study PRJEB24849) | human gut metagenome | biome: human gut; feature: NICU; material: stool | host: Homo sapiens | place: USA: Saint Louis, MO | collected 2011-03-29
ATGAATTACCTGGTGATGAAATGTACATGTCAGGACGTTCGCTATTTCCTCTTAGTATTTCATTGGCACAAAAATTATCAGAAGCATTTGATGGGAAACTACAAATTTCTTATTCTGGCGGTGCAGATATTTTCAATAGTAAAGAAATATTTGATGCTGGGATTTGGCCAATCACTATGGCAACGACGCTGTTGAAACCTGGTGGCTATCAACGAATGAATCAAGTTGCTAATGTATTAAGCGCAGCAGAATATCCTCAGATGGTTCATGTCAACTTGGATAAATTAGCTCAAGTTGTTGAGAAAGCTAAAACACAAGCGCGTTACCAAAAATCAATTAAATTACCAGAAAGTACCAAACTAAGAAAAACAGTTCCACTAACAGATTGTTATATCGCTCCTTGTCGAAGTGACGGTGGTTGTCCAATCAATCAGGATATTCCTGCTTACCTTCGTTATGTAAGTGAAGGTAATTATTTAAAGGCCTTGCAAGTAATTGTCGATAAAAATCCATTGCCTTTTATTACTGGAACCATTTGTGCACATCCTTGTATGACTAAATGTACACGTCAATTTTATGAAGAATCTATTCATATTCGGGAAGTGAAGTTAGAAGCAGCTGAACATGCTTATGATGAATTATTGACGACACTAGAAAAGCCACAGCCAAAAGAAAATGCACCTAAAACAGCTGTTGTGGGTGGAGGCCCTGCAGGGATCTCTGCTGGGTATTTATTAGCACGTGAAGGCATGCCTGTTACTGTGTTTGAAAAATCCGAGACAATTGGGGGCGTTTGTAGCCAGATTGTACCAGAATTTCGAATTTCTATGGAATCTGTTCAAAAAGACGTTCAGTTAGCGGAATTTATGGGAGCCGAATTCCGTACAGGACAAGAGGCGCCATCATTGGCGGAATTGAAAAACCAAGGCTATACGAATGTTATTTATGCCATTGGTGCATGGAAACATGGGGTCCTTCGTTTAGAATCTGGTCGAGCATTGAACTCGTTAGAATTTTTAAAAGCAAACCGAGAAAATCCAACAATTAATCCTTATGGAGAACAGATTGTCGTCGTTGGTGGCGGAAATACAGCCATGGACTGTGCTCGTGCAGCCACAACATTACCTGGTGTTAAAAAAGTCTCAGTGGTTTATCGTCGGAATAAACGCAATATGCCAGCAGATGAAGAAGAACTTTATTTAGCCTTAGAAGATGGTGTCGACTTTTTAGAATTACTTTCGCCAATTAAACATGAAAATCAACAATTAACTTGTGAAAAAATGGTCCTAGGTGAACGAGATGCTTCTGGACGCCGTCGTCCAGTTGGTACAGGAGAAATGATTGATATTCCTGCTGATACAGTGATTGCCGCTGTTGGTGAAAAAGTAGATACAGAGTTTTACCAAGCATTAGGCATTCACACGGACACCTATGGGAAAGTCGTTTCAAATCAAGAAACATTGGAGACAAATATACCAGGCATCTATGTCATTGGTGACGCTAATTTAGGACCAGCCACAATAGTTGAAGCAATCGCTGATGCAACCAAAGCGGCCAATAATATTTGTCTTGTCCACAATCATCACTATGAAAAAGATAATTTAAATAGTGATGTTGCATTTGTTAGAAACAAACGAGGTATCCTTGTGACAGACGAGATGTCTTGTAGTCAAGCTAGTCGTTGCTTAGAATGCTCCACAATTTGTGAATCTTGTATGGATGTCTGTCCAAACCGAGCAAATATTGTTGTGTACGTCGAAGGAAAACCACAAATTGTTCATGTTGATCGGATGTGTAACGAATGTGGCAACTGTGAAACATTTTGCCCTTATGCAAGTGCCCCTTACAAAGACAAATTTACCTTATTTAACAGTGAAGCTGATTTTTATGACAGTACTAATTCAGGTTTCTATGTTCAAAATCCTGTGGATAAAATTTGTTTACTGCGTTTATGGGGAACGGTGTCAACAATTCAATTAACGGATCAAGGATTAGATGTACCAGAAGATTTAATCGCATTAATGGTAACTATGATTGAAGAATATGCTTATTGTATGCAAGCATAAAAGGAAATTTACGACTGGGGGATAAATAGATGTCTATTCTGCTCAAAGGTGGAACCGTCGTATCTGCATATAATCGTCGTCAATTGGATATTCGAATTGACGGCGAGCAAATTGTAGAGATGGGGGCAAATTTACCAGTAGAAAATTCTCAGATTGAGGATGTTACGGGGTGTTATGTATTACCAGGCTTTATTGATGCGCACACGCATCTGGAATTAAATAATGGCAAAGGTTCGTTAAGTACGGCGGATAACTTTACTACTGGCAGCCAAGCGGCGGTGGCCAAAGGTACGACTACGGTTATTGATATGGCTACACCTAATAAAGGTGGCTCATTGAAAGACTGTTTAGCTACTTGGAATCAATTGGCTGAAGGCAAGAGTTCATGTGATTATACTTACCATATGTCCATGATCGAATGGAACCCAACGATAGCTGCTGAAATTCAGGAAATGATTGCTGCAGGTATTACTTCCTTCAAAATGTATATGGCTTATGATAACTTGCGGACCACAGATGCGGAAATTTTTGAAGCGATGAAAGAAATAAAAAAAGTTAATGGAATGTTAGGCGTTCATTGTGAAAATGGTGATTTAGTAGATGAATTAATCCAATCATATGTTTCTCAAGGAAAGCTAACCCCGCACTATCATCCGTTATCAAGACCGGCGGCTGTTGAAGCAGAAGCGGTAGCAAGATATTTGATGATAGCGGAAATGGCTGATTTGCCGGTTAACATTGTGCATTTAAGCACAAAACGATCATTAGAAGCGGTGGAACGGCTCGTCAAAGAGGACAATCAGTCTATGTAGAAACTTGCCCTCAATATCTTTTACTAGATGATCACTTGTATGATGCGCCTAATTTTGAAGCAGCAAAATATGTCTGCTCACCGCCACTACGCAAACGAGAGGATCAACAGGCTTTGTGGCAAGGGATTAAAGAGGGGGCAATCAATACAATATCGACAGATCACTGCAGTTTTAATTTTCACGGACAAAAAACAGTTGGCGAAGATGATTTTAGTAAAATTCCCAATGGGATGCCAGGTGTTGAAACGAGACCAGAATTAATTTACACGGAAGGTGTGGCGAAGGGCCGAATCACCTTGGAAAAAATGGTTGCTCTGCTTTCTGAAAATATTGCTAAACAATTCTCGATGTATCCACAAAAAGGTGTGGTGCAAGAAGGCAGTGATGCCGATTTAGTTGTTTGGGATCCTAGAACAACCGGCGTGATTGCTGCGAGAACGCAGTTACAAAATGTCGATTATACGCCGTATGAAGGATTTGAAACACAAGGACAGGCTCGAATGGTTTATTTAAGAGGTCAAAAAGTTGCTGAAGCTGGGCAAGTCATCTTGGCAAATCAAGGAAAATTTGTTTTTCGTAAAGCAACTTAAAAATAGAAGGAGGAGAAGTATTTTTGGAAAAAATTAAATGGACAGCAAATGAAATGCCGAAGACGGAGGATAAGTACTTACCACTGATGTCTAAAGAAAAAATTGAGAAAGCTTTGGCTTTTCACAAAAGTTTTCCACAGTATTCAGAAACACCATTAGCAGAATTGAATCATATGGCCGCGTATCTGGGGTTAAATGATTTCTTTGTTAAAGATGAATCTTATCGCTTTGGTTTAAATGCTTTTAAAGTCTTAGGTGGTTCGTTTGCCATGGCTAACTATATTGCCGAAAAATTAAAGAAAGATGTTTCGGAACTAACATATGATGAATTAACTTCTGATCAATTACGATCAGCTTTTGGACAAGCTACGTTTTTTACAGCAACTGATGGCAACCATGGACGAGGAGTCGCTTGGGCTGCGAATAAATTAGGTCAAAAATCAGTTGTACTCATGCCAAAGGGTTCAACACAGACGAGAAAAGAAAATATTGAAAAAGAAGGCGCAACCGTCACAATCGAAGAAGTTAATTACGATGAATGTGTGCGAATGGCTAATAAAATGGCCGAAGAAACTGAAAACGGTGTCATGGTTCAAGACACCGCTTGGGACGGATATGAAAAAATTCCAACTTGGATTATGCAAGGATATGGAACGATGGCGTTAGAAGCCTCTCAACAATTAAGAAAATTTGGCTCTGAACGACCTAGTCATGTTTTTGTTCAAGCTGGTGTCGGCAGTTTAGCTGGGGCGGTGATTGGTTATTTTGCTAATGCTTTTCCAGAAAACCCACCGATTATGGTCGTAGTTGAGGCACAGGCGGCTGACTGTTTATATCAATCAGCAATTAAAAAAGACGGAGAAATTCGCTTTGTCGATGGTGATTTACAGACAATTATGGCTGGCCTAGCATGTGGAGAACCTAATACGATTTCTTTTGATATTCTAAAAAATCATACATCCTTCTTTGTTTCAGCACCAGATTGGGTTTCTGAAAAAGGAATGCGTATGTTGGGCGCGCCATTAAAAGGGGATCCGCAAGTTGTATCAGGCGAATCTGGGGCAGTAGCAATGGGCTTAGTAGCTACAGTGATGCAAGATCCCGACTATCAAGAATTACGTGAGGCATTGCAACTGGATGAGACGTCAAACGTTTTAATGTTTTCTACCGAAGGGGACACTGATCCAGACAATTATAAAAAAATTTTATGGAGGTAAAAGGAATGGATTTTAATGCAGTAAATGCAGCAGCAGAAGGTTACAGAGAAGATATGGTCAAATTTTTAAGAGACCTTGTCAAAATTCCAGGAGAAAGTGCAGAAGAAGGCAACAAAATTGCGCGAGCAAAAGCCGAAATGGAAAAATTAGGTTTCGATAAAATTGACATTGATCCTCAAGGAAATTTACTTGGTTATATGGGGTCTGGTGAAAAATTAATTGCTTTTGATGGGCACATGGATACTGTCGGAATTGGTGAAATGAGTAACTGGAAATTTGATCCTTACGATGGTTATGAAACAGAAACTGAGATCGGTGGTCGCGGTACATCTGACCAAGAAGGCGGGATTGTTTCAGCTATTTATGGCGCTAAAATTATGAAAGATTTAGGTCTATTATCAGAAAAATACACTGCTTTGGTAACAGTTACTGTCCAAGAAGAAGACTGTGACGGTTTATGCTGGCAGTACATTATCAAAGAAGACGGTATCCGTCCAGAATTTGTTGTTTCAACAGAGCCAACAGATGGTGGGATTTATCGTGGTCAACGAGGCCGAATGGAAATTAAAGTTGATGTCAAAGGCGTTTCGTGTCATGGCTCAGCACCAGAACGTGGAGATAATGCCATTTACAAAATGGCGGATATCTTACAAGATGTTCGTGCCTTAAACAACAATGGAGATACAGAAAGCACAGCGATTCGTGGTTTAGTTCGTATGTTAGATCCTAAGTACAATCCAGAGTGGCAAGAAGCCCGTTTCTTAGGACGTGGTACGGTGACTGTTTCGCAAATTTTCCATTCTTCACCAAGTCGGTGTGCTGTTGCGGATGGCTGTACCGTTTCACTAGACCGTCGAATGACAGCTGGAGAAACTTGGGAAAGTTGTTTAGAAGAAATTCGTAATTTACCAGCTGTTAAAAAATATGGAGATGATGTGACGGTTTCAATGTACAACTATGATCGTCCTTCTTATACTGATTTAACTTATGAAATTGAATGTTATTTCCCAACGTGGGTAATTCCAGAAAATCATGATGTAACAAAAGCCTTGATGGAAACGCATAAAAATCTCTATGGAGAAACACGGAAAGGCTCTGTAGAAACAGTGGAAATGCGTGAAGAACGCCCATTGTTAGATAAGTGGACCTTCTCAACAAATGGCGTTTCAATTATGGGACGTAATGGCATTCCTTGTATTGGTTTCGGGCCAGGGGCGGAAGCACAAGCACATGCACCAAATGAAAAAACTTGGAAAGATGATTTGGTTCGTTGTGCAGCCGTTTATGCGGCATTACCAACGGTCTATTGTGGTTAAGTAAAGGATTATTAGACAAGAAAAAAGGAGCAGATGGAATGGAAACGTTTAAAGAATATATTGAGAAATTAGATAAATTAGAATTTGAAAAAATGTACGAAAATGACTTTTTCCTAACTTGGGAAAAAACAAGAGATGAATTAGAAGCTGTTTTCACAGTTGCCGATACATTACGCTATTTAAGAGAAAATAATATTTCAACTAAAATCTTTGATAGTGGCTTGGGGATTTCTTTATTCCGCGACAACTCTACAAGAACACGTTTTAGTTTCGCTTCAGCGTGTAATCTTTTGGGCTTAGAAGTTCAAGATTTAGACGAAGGAAAAAGTCAAATTTCTCACGGAGAAACTGTTCGTGAGACAGCAAACATGATTTCTTTTATGGCTGATATCATTGGTATTCGTGATGACATGTACATTGGTAAAGGCAATGCTTACATGCACGAAGTATCAGAATCTGTCCAAGAAGGATATAAAGATGGGGTATTAGAACAACGCCCAACGTTAGTGAATTTACAATGTGATATTGACCATCCGACGCAAGCAATGGCGGATGCGTTGCATTTAATTCATGAATTTGGTGGCATTGAAAACCTGAAAGGGAAAAAAGTTGCCATGACTTGGGCGTATTCACCATCTTATGGAAAACCATTATCTGTTCCTCAAGGAATTGTTGGTCTAATGACCCGTTTAGGAATGGATGTCGTCTTAGCACATCCAGAAGGTTATGAAATTATGCCAGAAGTAGAAGAAGTTGCGAAGAAAAATGCAGCAGAATTTGGTGGAAACTTTACTAAAACGAATAGTATGGCAGAAGCATTCAAAGATGCGGATGTTGTTTATCCGAAAAGCTGGGCACCTTTTGCGGCAATGGAAAAGCGAACTGAATTATATGGCAATGGTGACCAAGCAGGAATTGATCAATTAGAACAAGAATTACTTTCTCAAAATAAAAAGCACAAAGATTGGGAATGTACAGAAGAATTGATGAAAACAACAAAAGACGGCAAAGCTTTGTATATGCATTGTCTACCAGCTGATATTACTGGCGTTAGTTGTGAAGAAGGCGAAGTGGAAGCTTCTGTTTTCGATCGTTATCGGGTCGAACTTTACAAAGAAGCTAGCTACAAACCGTATGTTATTGCGGCTATGATTTTCTTAAGTAAAGTAAAAAATCCGCAAAAAACCTTAACAGACTTAGCGGATAAAGCGATACCAAGAGAAGTAAAATAATGAATTTGGCATGAAGACAGATGCTTTTTCTTTACACAATGAATCATTAGAAGTTGCCTCTTCAACATGAACAAATAAGACCTTCCCAAGTCTATTCATGAATGTGTGATTGTCTCGAGTCAAGAACGCTTAGTCATGTGCGTTGACTTCATGCAACGACAACAGACAGTTAATACGAAAACTCGTTGTGAAAAAGAAAAAGCATCGTCCTTTTTATAAAACAGAAAATGAGGTGAAGCAATGGGCAAACGCGTCGTAGTAGCTTTAGGTGGCAATGCTTTAGGAAATAATTTGACGGAGCAGATGACTGCCGTAAAACAGACCTCCAAAGCGATTGCAGATTTGATTGAAGCAGGATATGAAGTTATTTTATCTCATGGCAATGGTCCTCAAGTGGGGATGATTCAATTAGCTATGGAAGAATTTTCCTTTAATAATCCACAATATCCAGTTGTTCCGTTATCCATGTGCGTAGCCATGAGTCAAAGTTACATTGGCTATGATTTAGAGAATGCGCTACAAGAAGAGTTGCGTCAGCGAAATATAAGTAAAGCCGTCACCACCATAGTCACTCAAGTGGTCGTGGATGAAAATGATCCGGCGTTCAAAAAACCAACGAAACCAATTGGCCGCTTCATGACAAAAGAAGAAGCAGAACAATTAGTCAAAGAAAAAAATATACAAGTGATGGAAGATGCTGGCCGTGGTTACCGCCAAGTCGTCGCTTCCCCTAAACCCAAAAATATTGTCGAACTTCTCACGATTCAAACATTGGTTGACGCTGGCCAAACAGTCATTGCTGGCGGCGGTGGTGGCATCCCAGTCATTCAAGAAGGGAACCGACTGAAAGGGGTAAATGCAGTCATCGACAAAGATTTTTGTAGTGAACGACTAGCTGAACAAGTAGATGCTGATCTGCTCGTGATTTTAACAGCAGTTGAAAAAGTTTGTATTAATTTTGGTAAAGAAAATCAAGAAGCCTTAGGGAATATTTCAACAGAAAAAATGAAACAATATGCGCAAGAAGGTCAGTTTGCTCCAGGTTCAATGTTACCAAAAGTTGAAGCAGCGATTAAGTTTGCTGAATCTAAGCCAGGTCGAAAAACATTGATTACGTTATTAGAAAAAGCCAAAGAAGGATTATCTGGAAAAACAGGGACTTTAATTGAAAATAAAGAATCATAGAATGGAGGAAAACGATGACAAACAAAATGATTAATTCTGCACAGGCACCAGCTGCTGTAGGTCCTTATTCACATTCTGTCTTAGCGGGAAATACGTTGTACATTTCTGGACAACTAGGATTAGATCCGCAATCGGGCGAAATGAAGACTACAGTGGAAGAACAAGCAAAACAAGCTTTTATCAATTTAGGTTCGATTTTAAAAGAGGTCGAGATGACCTATGATAATGTTGTGAAAACAACGGTGTTTTTACAACATATGTCTGATTTTAGCAAAATTAACGAAATCTATGGGAATTACTTTTCAGAAGTTTTGCCTGCACGTTCTTGTGTAGAAGTAGCCAAGTTGCCAAAAGATGGTTTATTTGAAATTGAAGCAGTTGCTGTCAAAGGATAATTTTTAAGATGTTTCTGAGGGAAAAAGGATTGCATTCTTTACTGATTAAGGGAAACAATCCT
>OKEB01000105.1_pt1 | contig 8235 bp, 9 predicted proteins | sample 1612161 | NCBI WGS metagenome assembly OKEB01 (sample SAMN04436780, study PRJEB24849) | human gut metagenome | biome: human gut; feature: NICU; material: stool | host: Homo sapiens | place: USA: Saint Louis, MO | collected 2011-03-29
GGCAGTTTAGATTTTACCATGCCACTAGATGATCCTAAAAATGAATTTATTGAAGAAATGCAATGGGTGGAACTGACCGACAATGAGAATGAATATATTGGTTTATATCGCGTGATGCCAACCACAATTAAGAAAGATGCGAACAATAATCAAATTCACTACTCTGCCACAGAAGCATTATGTACCTTAGGCGATACTGTCCTATTTGGTTGTCACGAAATTAAAAACAAAACAACGAAAGAGGCCATTCAATTTCTATTGAATAAACAAAAAACAAAGCATTGGGTCCTGAAAAAATGTGATTTTTCAAGGAAATTAACCTATAAATGGGAGAATGAAAACGGGCTAGTCGAGCCTTTATTTAGCATCCCAGCCGATTTCGAAGAGGAATATCTTTGGCAATGGAATACAGAGGTCTATCCTTTTGAACTTTCATTAGTCAAACCACCAACAGAACCAGTTGCGCGAATTCAAGAAGGTTACAATATGCAAGGATTCGAAATAGAACGTAATCCCAAGATGCTAATCAATCGGATTTATCCATTAGGTTCAGGCGAAGGTGTTAACAAAGTCAATATTCGCTCGGTCAATCAAGGGGTTCCGTATTTAGAGAACAAGGCCGCAATTGACCGCTATGGTTTATTGGAGTCAATTTGGGTGGAACAGCGTTTTTCTGATCCCAAGGCATTAAAGGAAAATGCTTTGCGAATGTTAGAAGAATGGACCAAACCACAAGTTTCTTGGGTAGTGACTGCAGCTGATTTAATTAAATTAACAGATCAACCTTTGGCAATCGATCGTTTGCGGTTGGGTACGGTTATCATGATTAATACGAATGAGTTTGGGAGTGTCAACCTTCGTATCAAAAAAGAAAGTAAAAAAGATGTCTTTGGTGCCCCCCAAGACATTCAGCTAGAGTTGGGAAATCTGCAAGAAACAATTCATAGTACCATGACAGCTTTCAGTCGGAAACAAGAGATTAGCGAAACTTACGCACAAGGGGCGACGACACTTTTAAATCGTTCAATACAAGGAGAACTTAGCAAGACACAGCCAGTGGAGCTGAATTTATACTTTGACGAGGACATTCTTTATATAAACACCGCAGAATTAACGTTCAAGGCAACTGCTAAAGGACCTTCGCATTCTGTAACGAACATTGATTTGGTAGTGGATGGCAAAAAATTACCCCAACTATCATTGCAACAACAACGGCTAAACATTTTGAGTTATTTACGAAAAACAACAGATGGAAAAATCGAACGCGGCAATCACACGCTTCAATTTTTCTCTCATCAGCCACTATGGTTGGATGCTTCGGTCATCTGTCGTGTGTATATTCAATCCCAATTGGGTGGCCAGTTTTAATAAAATAATGAAAACTAGAGGAGTGTGACGAAATGTCAGTAGAACATATTGAAGAATTAGATACCCTGAATCAAGGTCGCCTTAAAATCAATGCAATCTTGGATCAGTCGAATGCATCAGCTGAGAAAGTAGATGCTTACCAAGTCCAGTTAACGAATGGAATTTCTGAAGCGAAAAACATCGCAGATGAAGCTGGCAAAGAAGCCGTACAAATTGCCACCGATGCAGGCAATCAAGCAAATGAAACAGCCAACCAAGCGATGAACAATGCCAAAACAGCCATCACGATTGCAGGAAATGCAGTTTCAACGGCAAATAATAATAAACAAGAATTTGATACTTTGCGAAATGATTTCGATCAATTAGTAGCAGAAGCAGGTGATAGTAATCCAGAAATTGTCCAAGCACGCACAGATACACAAGGCATCAAACAAGCTACTCTAGCGAATCGTCTTCAAATTGATTTGAATGACCGCATGACAAAAGCAGATGGCATTTCTTTATTGGCTAAGCCAACTACTGTCAAAATGAAGTTAGACTTTAACGGTAAAACGGCCGGCAATACAGCCACCAATGCAAACAGTTATTCCACTGATTTTACGGCTAAAATTCTTAAAAAGCCAACAGACGTTTGGGAGGAAGTTTCCCAAGCGGACTACAATAAAATGGCCAGCCGTGATGATGAGGGTGTGAAAACAGGTTCCACCCAAAGTGGTGTAATTCCACAACAGTTAGCGGCCTTCAATCTCGTTGAAGCCGCAAAAAAATTAATTCCACAAATGTTTGAAACATTCACAACTGACGAGGCGGTGGCATTTGTTCGCCAGAACGTTCAATTTTTTACGATTAATCAACGTGTGAAAGCCGCTGCGCCCAATAATCAAACGATTAAAATCGCTGCGTATTTACCAACTACGGATAATTGGGTAACTCAAATCCAAGAATCAGCAAAAGAGTTCAGCGATTTTTCAATTCAAATCAATGATCAGAATTTTATCACAGATGAAGGGTTCATTTATTTAATGAGCTATACAGATTCATCGAATGGGGTGACGCCAGCCAGCGTAGAAGTTGATTACGTGGGACTTCATATTGGTCTGTCTGTTGATGCCCAAGCGGTTTTAGCGAAGAGTGGTTTTGTTCAGGCAGAGCAACTCAATACCCATGTGGAAAATCAGGATAATCCACACCAAGTAACCGCTGAACAAGTTGGGCTGGGCAATGTAGAAAATTATGGCTTCGCATCAGACAGCGAAGCAGTCGCGGGAACTTTAACGAGTAAATATATGCACCCGAAAAACGTTGCGGAAGCGATTAAAGGTCAAGCTGTGACACAAACAGGTGACCAAGAGATTGCTGGGATGAAGAATTTTGTAACTATGCCAACCGTCAATGGTGTGCCTTTGGAATCCTCTAAAATGGCCATTTATGAAGCTAGTGGAGTCGGTGAAGTCGAGGCAAAATATCAGGCGGCCTTTAATAAAGTGAATATGAAATTTGTATTAATCAGAGTTGGAAATCGTGTCGATGCATTTGTAAGATGTAATTTGAGTGATCCAACGAAATTGAACAGTCAGGTGATCAAAGTTTTTAATGTTCCCACAGGTTATAGTATAAATTCTGTTCTCAAAAGAAATATTTGGAATATTCCTTTAACGGCAGTTCAATACAACTTTCCTCAACCAATTTGTACAGCCTTGTACGAAATAGATAATAAGGGAATTATATTCTGTTCTAACCGTGCTGGAAATATTTACCTCCAAGGAAGTTGGTACACAGACGATCCGTTTCCAACAAAATAACAAGCTAGTTTAGGAGTCTTTTTATGGAACGTTATCTCAACACAATAACAATGCTTTTAAGCATTTTCGGTGGGATTGTCGTACGTTTATTAGGTGGATTAGATCAATTGTTGGATGTCTTCCTCTTTTTAATTATTGTCGATTTCATCACAGGTTGGATTAAGGCAATCGCCACAAAAGAATTGTCCAGTCGGATTGGTATGCTCGGAATTGCGAAAAAAGTTACGATGTTATTTGTGGTTGCCGTAGCGGTTCGTGTTGAAAAAGTTGTGGGGAACAATTTGCCAATTCGGGAAATGGTTCTGATTTTTTACATTGCGAACGAAGGACTTTCTTTTTTTGAAAATATTGCGACCTTTATTCCTATGCCGAAAAAGTTAAAAGAGTTATTTATTCAGTTAAAAAATAAAGATGATTAAGTAGAAGTGGTCGGGACAAACGTAGAACTTTCGGCTGATTGCCGAAGAAATTACTTCTGTCCCGCCATTTATCTGCAGGTTTAAGCCGTGGAAGGGAAGTTGTTTTGACTTTCCTTTCATGGCTTTTTTAAGAAAGGAGTATGCTATGTTTAAAAAATTAATGATTCAACTTGCTTTAGTGATTGGCTTAAGTTTAACGATTCCGATGACGGCTTGCGCTTACACCATCGAAGCGGATCCAATCAACTTTACTTATTTTCCAGGCTCTGCAAGCAATGAATTAATTGTTTTACATGAATCAGGAAACGAGCGGAACCTAGGACCACACAGTTTAGACAATGAAGTGGCCTATATGAAACGAAATTGGTCAAATGCTTATGTCTCATATTTTGTCGGATCTGGTGGACGAGTGAAACAATTAGCTCCTGCTGGTCAAATTCAATATGGCGCAGGTTCTTTAGCTAATCAAAAAGCCTATGCGCAAATCGAATTGGCTCGAACGAATAATGCGGCGACGTTTAAAAAAGATTATGCTGCCTATGTTAATTTGGCCCGTGATTTGGCTCAGAACATTGGTGCTGATTTTTCGCTGGACGATGGAACAGGTTATGGCATAGTCACTCATGATTGGATTACAAAAAATTGGTGGGGAGATCATACAGATCCTTATGGTTATTTAGCGCGTTGGGGGATTAGTAAAGCGCAGTTGGCACAAGATTTACAAACGGGCGTTTCTGAAACAGGTGAGACTGTCATTGTTCAGCCAGGTAAACCTAATGCACCAAAATATCAAGTAGGACAAGCAATTCGTTTCACTTCAATCTATACAACACCAGATGCTTTAATCAATGAACATCTATCAGCAGAGGCACTTTGTACACAGGTAGGAACAATTACAGCGAAATTACCCGACCGACAAAACCTTTACCGTATTGAAAATAGCGGACATTTGTTAGGTTATGTGAACGACGGCGACATTGCTGAACTTTGGCGCCCGCAAACGAAGAAATCATTTCTAATTGGTGTGGACGAAGGCATTGTTTTAAGAGCAGGACAACCTAGTTTGTCAGCACCTATTTATGGTATCTGGCCCAAAAATACTCGCTTTTATTACGATGCGTTTTATATTGCAGATGGGTATGTTTTTATTGGTGGAACAGATACGACAGGCGCGAGAATTTATTTGCCAATCGGACCAAACGATGGCAACGCACAGAATACATGGGGATCATTTACTAGCTAAAAAAAGCCACAAACTCTGCTTTTATCAGAGTTTGTGGCTTTTTTTGCATTTAGCAGAGATTTTGCCAAAGGGAATAAGCAATGGAGACTGCGAAGCTAGGTACTTTTATGCTATAATGACAAAGTTAGTATTATCGGAACTGGAGGAACTATAATGGACGGCATTTTACCGTTATGGAAGGAACGTGGCATGACAAGTCATGACTGCGTATTTAAATTGAGAAAAATTTTACATACCAAAAAAATTGGTCATGGTGGTACGCTAGATCCAGATGTCGAAGGGGTCTTACCCATCTGCGTTGGCAAAGGAACGAAAGTGATCGAATACATGGTAGATTCTGGCAAAACCTATGAAGGTGAAATTACACTTGGATTTGCTACGACAACCGAAGATGTTAGTGGCGAAATTGTTGAAAAAAAACCAGTTACAACACCTCTGTCAACTGAACAAATTGATCAAGCAATGGCCGAAATGACAGGTGAAATCACACAAATCCCACCGATGTTTTCTGCGGTGAAAGTCAATGGTAAACGTTTATATGAATATGCGCGGAACGGGGAAGAAGTTGAACGGCCCCAACGAAAAGCTATGATTTATTCATTTGAACGTACTAGTGAACCAATTTTTAATGAATCCGCTCAAACACAAAGTTGGCGGTTTAAAGTGGTCTGTGGCAAAGGAACCTATGTGCGGACACTATCCGTGGATACTGGCAAAAAATTAGGCTATCCTGCCCATATGTCGGATTTAACGAGAACGGCAAGTGGCGGTTTGCAAGCTGCGCAATGCTTAACGTTAGAAGAAGTAGCCAAACAAATGGCTGCTGAAACAATCGATCAATGCCTGTTGCCCATTGAGACAGCAGTAGAACAATTCCCACGAATTGATTTATCAGATGAATTGTATCAAAAAGTAAAAAATGGCATGCGTTTGCACAAAAAAGAACTAGGAATAAAGGCAATGCCAGAATCCTTAGTTGCCTTATTTTACCAAAATCAAGTGGTTAGTTTATACATGCCACACCCAACGCATGATAAATTATTGAAACCAAGTAAAGTTCTACGGAACAATTAAATAAAAAAGAAGGAAGTTTTTGCACATGCAAGTTATTCAACTACATCATCCCTATGAACCCACTCAAATTCCTAATGAAGAAGTCGTGATGGTCCTAGGCTTTTTTGACGGTGTTCACAAAGGCCACCAAAAAGTAATTGAAACAGGCAAAAAGATTGCTGAGGAAAAAGGCTTGAAGTTAGCTGTGATGACCTTCAACCAACACCCATCAATCGTTTTTCAAAAAGTTTTACCAGAAAATATGAAATATTTAACTAGCTTGGAACAAAAAGAACGCCTAATGGCCAACTTGGGCGTTGATATTTTATATATTGTCGAATTTACTTCAGCGTTTGCTCAATTAAAACCGCAAGATTTTGTCGATCAGTATATCGTTAATTTAAATAGTGCAGTGGCAGTCTCTGGGTTTGATTATACGTATGGTCCTAAAGAAATCGCTGGAGTCAAACAGTTACCAACTTATGCGCAAGGCCGTTTTGAAGTGGTGACAGTACCAAAAGAAGAAATGACTGGTGCCAAAATTAGCTCAACAAGAATTCGCGAAAAAATGGAAGCCGGCGAAATGGAGGAGGTCACGGAGTTGTTAGGATATATTTATGAAACAGAAGGAACAGTTGTCCATGGCGATGCTCGTGGCCGTTTATTGGGTTTCCCGACCGCTAATGTCAAAGTGAAAAGCACCGTGCGCTTACCAAGAATTGGTGTCTATGCTGTGCAAATCGAAGTAGGTGGCAAATGGTATGTCGGCATGGGCTCAATTGGTCATAATGACACCTTTGGAGAAGGACGCGATCTAACCGTGGAAGTCTATATTTTGGACTTCCATCAAGACATCTATGGTGAGCAAGTGGTGGTTCGTTGGAATCATTATTTACGTGACCAAGTGAAATTCAATGGGGCTGAAGCCTTGATCGACCAATTAAAACAAGATGAACGAGATACGGCTGACTATTTCCAACAATCTGAGGACAAATAATGAAGATTCGTCAAGAAAAACCTGCAGAGTATCAAGCTGTAGAGCGTTTAACGTATCAAGCGTTCAAGGAATTAAACTTGACCGAAAACTGGCGTCCCACAGAGCATTTTATCGTGCATTTATTAAGAGAAAGTGCCGACTTTATTCCGGAGTTGTCCTTAGTTTCAGAAACTGATCAAGGAAAATTAACGGGTCATATTATGTCTTCAAAAGCCAAACTACGATTACCTGATCATACAGAAAAGGCTGTTTTGACCGTTGGGCCGCTAAGTGTCCATCCAGAAGCACAGAACACGGGCGTAGGCTCAGCGTTAATTAAGCATTCTGTGCAGAAGGCCAAAGAATTAGGCATCGGCGGATTGATTATCCTGGGCCATCCAACTTACTATACGAAGTTCGGTTTTGTTCCAGCGACTACTTTTCAGATTACGTTACCGGAAAAAGAAACATCAGAAGCATTATTGGCTTTGGAATTACTGCCAGGTTATTTTGGTACAAGTGGTGGGGAGTGGCATTTTTCAACATGCTTTGCTTATCCAGAAACACACCTTGCAGAATTAGAAGCCTTTGAAGCAGACCTCGGAATAAATGAATAAAGAATAATAAGACACGACAACCACTAGTTAAGTACTGGTAGTTGTCGTGTCTTTACTACTTTTTACTACAAAGTAGTTGACAGAACCGGTACTCAGTATTATTATGTAGTGGTACATAGTAATAAAGAGTAGTTCAGGGAGGAAAAGCAGTGAAGCAGACAGAGTTGCTAAAAGGCATTTTAGAAGGTTTAGTTTTAGCCATCATCCAAAGGAAAGAAACATATGGTTATGAAATTACAAAAATTTTAAATGACCAAGGGTTTACTGAAATTGTTGAAGGAACCATTTATACGATTTTACTGCGTTTAGAAAAAAATCAATGGGTTATAGCTGAAAAAAAGCCTTCAGAAAAAGGGCCAATGCGGAAGTTCTATCGCTTAACCTCATCAGGAGAAGCAGAACTCGCTGATTTTTGGCAGCGGTGGACGTTGCTTTCAAAACAAGTAAACAAGATGAAAAAAATGGAGGGATAGAGCATGTCAAATTTTAAAGCGTTGATCAAAAAAGTTGTTGGGGATAAAAAAGAGTACAAAGAATATAAACGACGTATTGCAGCATTACCAGCAGAGTATCGACAAGTATTTCAAGAAATTGAAAAATATGCATGGCATTTTTCCAACTGGTTCTGAGGGTAATTGCTGCGCGGCTGAAGCAAATTCAGATAGATACTCTCCCTGTGGTCTATTTAAAGTAACTAGTTGCTGATACTTCGTTAAGTTTAACTTTTCGACAATTGATTTCATAACCTACTCCTTAT
>OKEB01000115.1_pt1 | contig 7699 bp, 3 predicted proteins | sample 1612161 | NCBI WGS metagenome assembly OKEB01 (sample SAMN04436780, study PRJEB24849) | human gut metagenome | biome: human gut; feature: NICU; material: stool | host: Homo sapiens | place: USA: Saint Louis, MO | collected 2011-03-29
GCGCTCCAAGCCCTTTTTCCTTTAGATTTTAATCAAGTGGTTTATTATTTACGTCATTAGCAATCCCTGTAAGTATAGCTGTTACCTCTGGCACAATCAGTGCATCAGCAGCGGTCTTGGATATCGAACTATTATCAAATGTTACGTCAAATAATGACAGTGGCACTTCAACGAGTAATCGTTGGACAGCCGCAAACCAAAATCAACCAGTTAATTTCACGGTTTCTGGTGGCGCTTTAGCAGATGCTTCCGCTGTGTTTAGTGGACAAAAACAAGCGGTGTTAGTGGTTCCTCCTGAGTTAAGAGGAAATGTAGCTGCAGCAGGCAGCGCAGCAATCAATACCAACGTTACGATTGATCTTTCAAAAGTTACTTTTTTGACTGCCGTTTTGAATGCAGCCAATGATTTAACCAATGTCATTACTCAAATTACCAGTGGAGCGTTAGGGAATTTAACTGGTGTTGATATTGATTTGACGGAAGTGAATCGTCAGTTGGAATTAGTGAATAACATTGAAAACTTAGGTGCTGCTTCATTTACAGCTCCAGAAACGTTAGCAGCTGACGGCTCATACATTAGTGCACCGATTAGTGATGGTTTAGGGTTAGTTTTAGCCCAAAATGTTTCAAACATCTTACAAGATTTGAATGCGGCCGTTCAAGCTTTGGAGGCAAAAGGAACCAGTATCCCAAGTAATCTTGTCGCTACAGCCATAAATGCAGCCTTGCTTCCTGTCAAAGGCACGGTAAACGTGGCTGTTTCAGGTGCTTTGCCTTTATTAGCAGTTGGTGGTTCAGGTGTGAATGAGTTAGTGGATGCTTCTTTACTAGGCGCAACTACGGTTACTTTACCAACTACCGTTTCAACACCTCAAAATTTATCCAATAATTTAGATGCTCGTTTTGTAGGAACAGTCGTTCAAACAGATCTTTTAGACGTTAATTTATTAGCAACAGCAGACGGTGTATCCAACATTTATTTTGCTGCAGGTACTACTAGTGAAGTAACCGCACCAACAATCACAGGAGTGACAGGTAATTCAACGGCAGGTTACGAAGTTAAAGGAACTGCCGATGCCAATGCCACGGTTGAAATCCGAAATGCAGGAGGCACCGTAATAGGTACAGGTACCGCCGATGGGACAGGGGCATTTACAGTTACCATTCCCGCAGGTGAAGCAGGTGCTAATGAAACGTTAACCGCCGTAGCGAAAAACGCCAGCGGTACAGAAAGTACGCCAACAACGTTCCAAACGCCAGCGGATCCTAATACGCCCGTGGCGACGCCAATTGTTGAGACTGTAACAGGTAGTACAACAAAAGGCTATGAGGTCAAAGGGACTGCTGAAGTTGGCACCACCATTGAGGTTCGCGATGCAGCTGGCACGGTCCTTGGTACTGCAACAACTGGAACTGATGGAAAATATACAGTGACTTTAGCTCCAGGAACAGCAACAGCAAATCAAACGCTGAGCGTTGTAGCGAAAAACGCTAGTGGCACGGAAAGTCAACCAGCAACGGCGACAACACCAGCTGATGTCACTGCACCAACAGTTGATAACATCACAGGTAACTCTGGTTCGGGTTATGAAATTACAGGAACAGCAGACCCTAACACAACAATCGAAGTTCGTGATCCAGCTGGGGCAGTCATTGGTACAGGTACCTCTGATGCGAATGGTGATTTTACTGTCACACTACCAACGGGAACGACCAATCCTGGGGATACGTTAACAGTGATTGGAAAGGATAACGCGGGAAATGAAAGTCAACCGACTGAAGTCCTTGTTCCTTCTGATGCCACGGTTACAGCACCAACTGTAACAGGAGTAACAGGTAATTCAGTTGCTGGTTATCAGGTGACAGGCACCGCTGATCCGAATGCTACCATCGAAATTCGTGATGCAGATGGGAACGTGATTGCAACAGGGACTGCCGATGGGACTGGTTCCTTTGCTGTGAACCTTCCAGCTGGGACGGCAAATGCGAATGAAACATTGACAGCGTTAGCCAAAGATCCTGCTGGCAATACAAGTACACCGACAACCTTCCAAACACCAGCAGATGAAGTAGTGGCACCGCCAAGTGTCGACAAAGTAACCGGGAATACAACACAAGGATATCAAGTGACAGGTACCGCTGAACTTGGCACCACCATTGAAGTTCGTGCAACAGACGGAACAGTTTTAGGCACCGCAACAACTGGACCGACTGGCCAATATACTGTGACGTTAGCTTCAGGAAAAGCAACAGCGAAACAAACAGTGAATGTAGTTGCTAAAAATGATACTGGACTTGAGAGTCAACCAACTACAGCTATGACACCCGCTGATGTTACCACACCAACAATTGGTGACATTACTGGAGATTCAACAACTGGTTATGAAATCACTGGGACGGCGGACCCTAATACCACCATTGAAGTACGTAACCCAGATGGAACAATTATTGGTACAACGACAACGGATGATCAAGGAAACTTTACTGTGGACCTTCCAGCGGGAGCCGCTAATCCTGGTGATACATTAACAGTTGTTGGAAAAGACGGTGACGGCAATGAAAGTCAACCAACGGAAGTGACGGTCCCTGAAGATGCAACCGTGGCAACACCGACTGTGACGAATGTCACAGGAACAACTGCTACTGGGTATCAAGTAACTGGCACGGCAGAGCCAAATGTCACCATTGAGATTCACAATGAAGCAGGTTTAGTTATTGCTACGGGAACGACTGATGGTGCTGGCGCCTTTACAATCACTCTTCCGACGGGCACAGCAATAGCCAACGAAGCCTTAACTGCCATTGCAAAAGATGCTGCTGGGAAAGAAAGTAATCCGACTGCTTTCAAAACACCTGCTGATCCAGATGCACCAGTCGCGACACCTACTGTTGACAAAATCACTGGTAGCACGACAAAAGGCTATCAAGTAGTAGGAGCAGCAGAAGTTGGTACAACAGTCGAGGTGCGTGACGCCGATGGCACAGTCCTTGGCATGGAAACTACTGGAACTGATGGCAAATACACAGTGACTTTAGAGCCAGGGAAGGCCTCAGCTAACGAAACAATAACTGTCGTAGCGAAAAATGCAACAGGGAAAGAAAGTCAGCCGGCTACAGCAACTACACCAGCCGACTTAGCCACACCAACCATTGATTCTATTACCGGAAATTCTAGTAAAGGTTACGAAATCACTGGAACGGCGGAGCCAAAAACCACTATTGATGTCCGTGACGCAGACGGAACCATCATTGCTGCTACAACTGCTAACGAAACCGGCCAATATACGGTGACTCTACCAGCTGGCGTAGTGACACCAGGAGAAACGATTACGATTATTAGCAAAGATGGCGCAGGTAATGAAAGTCAACCAGCTACAGCCGTTATTCCAGCGGATGTTGTTTTAGCGGCGCCAACTATTACGAAGGTTGAAGGAAACAAAGCCAATGGCTATACAGTCACTGGAACTGCTGATCCAAATGTCACGGTTCAATTTTACAATAGCAGTGAACAATTATTGGCAAGTGGCAATACAACTACTGGAGGCACCTTCTCCGTTCATATTGCAGCAGGGTTAGCAACAGAAAAAGAAACGTTAACCGCACTAACCACAGATACACAAGGAAATGTGAGTCCTAAAACCACATTTATGACGCCAGCCGATATTACGGGAGAACCAGAAATTAAAATTGCGGCACCAACTGTTTCTTCAGTTTTAGGAACGTCTAAAGCCGGCTACCTCATCAAAGGAACAGCTGAACCAAACCGAATCATTCAAATTAGTAACCGACTATTAAGAAGTGTGATTGCTGTAGGTGCCACCGATGCTGAAGGCAACTTCGCTATCCAATTAACAGCGGGACAAGCGACTGCTCAACAAAGTTTACTTGCGACAGCTACCGATGGCGCAGGACATTACAGTACGGCTACAACCTTCATGACGCCAGCCGACCCAACAAATCCTGGAGGAGGCAATGGTAACACTGGCGGAAATAACGGCAATACAGGCGGCAACACAGGAAACAATGGCGCAACTGGCGGGAATAATGGGAATGGTTCAAACACAGGTTCAAATCCAAATGGAGGTTCTGGTTTAGGCACAACAGGTTCTGGCTTAGGTTCACTAGGCAATGGCCTCGGTACAAATGGTAGTGGCTACAATCCGAAACTAAGTACCATCAGTTATGGCACTGGAAATCACGGGAAAACAGGCTACTTACCTAGTACAGGTGAAAAAGAGTCCTCAGCCGTGACAACAAGTTTGTTTGGCGCCTTTGTCGCACTCCTTGCGAGCATGGGAATCATCAAACGCAAACGTAAAAACTAGCTCTCTCCTTTAATTCCTATAGATGAGAAAACGTATTGTTGAGAATTCCCCACTCAATGATACGTTTTCTCGTTCCCTTTAATGAAGAAAAATTGCCAAATAGAATAAAATGTGCTATTCTATTTTCAGAAAATCGAAGGAACAAGCAGTGAAAGTGCTAAATCCAACCTGAATTTTTTAATGCAGGAGGAGTGGGCGCTTTTTTTGTTGTTATGAAGAAAGGAAGCTAATTATGCAATCAGCTACAATGGAATTTGATACAATTGCGGCGATTTCTACGCCGCCAGGTGAAGGTGCGATTAGTATTGTTCGTTTAAGTGGCGAGCAAGCAGTTGCTATTGCAAACAAAGTTTATCGGTCAGGCACTAAAGATTTAGCTAAAGTCCCCACGCACACGATTCATTATGGTCATATTGTTGATCCGCAAAACGATCAATTGATTGATGAAGTCATGCTTTCTGTGATGCGGGCACCGAAAACATTTACACGAGAAGACGTGGTAGAAATTAACTGTCATGGCGGCATTGTCGTGGTGAACCAACTACTGCAATTACTGTTACGTGAAGGCGCACGAATGGCCGAACCTGGGGAATTTACAAAACGTGCTTTTCTAAATGGCCGAATGGATCTTTCACAAGCAGAAGCAGTGATGGACTTAATCCGTGCTAAAACAGATAAAGCGATGAATGTTGCATTGAATCAATTGGATGGTAACTTGTCGGCGTTAATTCGTTCATTAAGACAAGAAATTTTAAATACTTTAGCACAAGTAGAAGTTAATATCGATTATCCAGAGTATGATGATGTCGAAGAATTAACCACGAAATTACTTTTAGAAAAAGCCGAATTTGTGAAAGCGCAGATTCAACAATTATTAACGACCGCTAAACAAGGAAAAATTTTGCGAGAAGGTCTAAGTACAGCAATTATTGGCCGACCAAATGTCGGGAAATCCAGTTTGTTAAACCATCTGTTACGAGAAGAAAAAGCTATCGTTACAGATATTGCTGGAACGACACGTGATGTCATTGAAGAATACGTTAACGTTCGCGGCGTTCCTTTAAAATTAATTGATACAGCGGGGATTCGCGAAACAGAAGACATTGTGGAACGAATTGGTGTCGAACGCAGCCGCAAAGCGTTAGCAGATTCGGATTTAATTTTGTTAGTCTTAAATCAAAGCGAAGAATTGACAGAGGAAGATCGTCAACTGTTGGAAGCAACGAAAGGCTTAAAACGCGTTATTCTTTTAAATAAAATGGACTTACCGACAAAACTGGATCCTAACGAATTACAAGAATTAGTCCCTGCAGAAGAAATTTTATCCGTTTCGGTGTTGTCAAACACAGGCTTAGACCAGTTAGAAGCGAAAATTGCTGATCTTTTCTTTGGCGGCCAAACAGGCGAAAAAGATGCTACCTATATTTCTAATACACGTCATATTGCTTTGCTAGATCAAGCAGCGCTTTCGTTACAAGAAGTGATTAACGGCATCGAAGCAGGTATGCCAGTCGATTTAGTTCAAATTGATATGACCCGTTGTTGGGATTATTTAGGGGAAATCGTCGGCGATAGTGTCCAAGATGAATTAATTACACAGTTATTTAGTCAATTTTGTTTAGGAAAATAAGACAAGAGAGGAATTTTTTATGAATCAATATCAAGCAGAATCATATGATGTTATTGTCGTCGGTGCTGGACATGCTGGCTCTGAAGCAGCCTTAGCAGCCGCACGAATGGGCGTTAAAACGTTACTTTTAACAATTAATTTAGATATGGTTGCTTTTATGCCATGTAACCCTTCTGTTGGTGGACCTGCCAAAGGAGTCGTTGTCCGAGAAATCGATGCATTAGGCGGCGAAATGGGTAAAAACATTGATAAAACCTACATCCAAATGCGGATGCTAAATACTGGTAAAGGTCCAGCAGTGCGTGCGTTGCGCGCGCAAGCTGACAAACATGCCTATGCGACAGAAATGAAACATACCATTGAAAAAGAAGAAAATTTAACCCTTCGTCAAGGGATTGTTGAAGAATTAATCGTGGAAGATGGCGTTTGTCGTGGTGTTGTAACTTCAACAGGTGCCGCATACCGTAGTCAAGCAGTGGTGATTACTGCCGGTACTGCCTTGCGTGGCGAAATTATTATTGGTGAATTAAAATATTCATCAGGACCAAACAATTCGCAACCTTCCGTTGGTTTAGCCAATCATTTAAAAGAATTAGGTTTAGAAATCGATCGCTTTAAAACAGGAACGCCGCCGCGAGTAAAATCAAGTACGATTGATTATTCTGTGACAGAGGAACAACCAGGCGATAAAGAACCCAACCACTTTAGTTACAGCACGCCAGATAGTGCCTACAATCAAAACCAAGAACCTTGTTGGTTAACTTATACGAATGAAACAACGCATGAAATTATTCAAAAAAATCTACACCGCGCCCCAATGTTTACTGGGATTGTGGAAGGTGTGGGCGCTCGGTATTGCCCATCCATCGAGGACAAAATTGTTCGTTTTGCAGACAAACCAAGACACCAATTGTTCTTGGAACCAGAAGGGTTGAATACCGAAGAAGTTTACGTCCAAGGCTTATCTACTTCTTTACCAGAAGATGTCCAAACAGAAATGCTTCATTCTATTGAAGGATTAGAAAAAGTAGAAATGATGCGTACAGGTTACGCCATTGAATACGATGTGGTAGTCCCTCACCAATTACGCCCAACATTAGAAACAAAGGTCATTGAAAATCTTTATACAGCAGGTCAAACGAACGGAACTAGTGGCTACGAAGAAGCTGCTGGTCAAGGCTTGATGGCAGGAATTAATGCTGCATTGAAAATTCAAGGCAAAGAGCCTCTTGTTTTAAAACGTAGTGATGGCTATATTGGCGTCATGATTGACGATTTAGTTACAAAAGGTACCAACGAACCTTATCGCTTATTAACGTCACGTGCGGAGTATCGTTTGATTTTACGACATGACAATGCGGACTTACGTTTAACAGAAATGGGTCATGAAATTGGCTTAGTCAAAGAAGAACAATATGCCGCCTATCTAGTCAAAAAAGCGGCTGTTGAAGCGGAAATTGCCCGCTTAGGCAAACATCGGATTAAACCGACCAAAGAAGTGCAAGCATTTTTGGAAACCAAAGGCGCTGCTGGCTTAAAAGACGGTATTTTAGCTAGAGATTTTCTGAAACGCCCAGAAATCAGTTATCAAGAAGTCGCTCAATTTATTCCCGCACCTGAAGAGGCGCTCGATCCGAAAGTGATTGAACAAGTAGAAATTCAAATCAAGTACGAAGGCTACATTAAAAAAAGAGCTGGACGAAGAAACCGTCCCCAGCTCATACACAACTGAAACCGCAACAGC
>OKEB01000133.1_pt1 | contig 6913 bp, 6 predicted proteins | sample 1612161 | NCBI WGS metagenome assembly OKEB01 (sample SAMN04436780, study PRJEB24849) | human gut metagenome | biome: human gut; feature: NICU; material: stool | host: Homo sapiens | place: USA: Saint Louis, MO | collected 2011-03-29
GCGATTCGTTCAATGGGTGTGGTCCACACGAGCAGCAGTGATCCGAGGACCACTTCGACCATGACGAGGAAGGCGCGGACGAAAATCAATGCACCGCCGCCGATCGCGGCCCCGATCATGCCGCCAATGAAGCCGGCCCACATCCAAGACGGCAGGCGCGGCCGTGCCGAAATGGGCACGCGTCCGACAACAGCCGCAACCAGGAGACACACGCCGACCGCCGCGACAGTTGGCCACTTGGGAAGCAGGACCAGCAGTGTCGTCAGAATTGCCAGGCAGATGATCTTCGTGCCGACCCACATACGCGTCAGGGGAGATTCCCACGGCAGCGGGCGGGGCAGTGCCAACGTAGGTGATGGGCGAGGGTGCCTGCGCGAAGCGGCAGATCCGTGAACACCTGTGTTGGGTGGTGTATTGCGTGCGAATGTACTCATGACAGTTTCCCTTCGACGAGGGAAAGGTGCCGGGAGCACACCTGATCCAAACCTTCAAAATCGTGCGAAATCACAATAATTCCCATGCCGCGATCCTGCCGGCGTTTCAGCGCGCTGATGACCAGTTCACGCGATGTGGCATCCAGGCCCGCCAGAGGCTCGTCAAGCACAATGAAATTCAGGTCCGCTGCGAATAATCCAGCCAACGCGACGCGCCGCATCTGTCCGCCGGAGAGTTCATCAATACCGCGCCTTTGCAACTCACAGTCCAGTCCCACTTCCGCCATCGCGCGGCTGACCACGTCGTCGACCCGCTCTGTGTCGTCAGGGTCGATGTTGGCGGCCGCGGCAATGTCCAGACGCACGGACGGGCGTTGGAGCTGAAGTCGGGCGAATTGCATCGACATGCCGATGGATCCGATTTGCTGGCTGGCGGGCTTGTCGCCCAGGCGGCAATCTCCCCAGGTGGGAGGCATCAGGCCTGTCATGATGCGTGCCAGTGTCGATTTGCCCGACCCGTTCTCACCTGCGATCAGGACACTCTCACCTGGCGCAACGTCCAGATTAATGTCAAAGAGGACCTGCTTGTGCCACGGGGTCCTCACGTCGTAGGCGTGCGACACGTCGTGCAGTGTCAGCGCCGGGGCGAAGTGATCCCCCCACCGTTTGAGGTGGGACACGATGTCGTCAGCCTCATCGTCGGTGGAGACCACAGGCATGACTGGTGCGGTGCGAACCGCGGATGGGTCACCCTCGTCAATGGGGGAGTCGTGCACGCTGCTGGCTGGCGGGCGGGTGGGAGAGGCTGTGGAATCAGTAGCATCCCCGGTGGGGACGGCCACGACATCGGCAGCGCCGCTGGTGAGGTGGCAGGTCAGGGAGCCAGGTGCGCCGGTGGTCGTGCTGTCGGTGAGCGGACTGGTCGGTTCGGTGGGAGCACCATCGAAAGTGACGTGACCGTTGTCGAGTGTGATCAGCCGGTCGGCCCGTGCCGCTTCAGTGAGGTCGTGGGTGATGTGAACGACGGTTGTGCCGGTGCGGGGCAGGTCAGCGAGGATGGCGATCAGTTCGGTGCGCCCCTGCTGGTCGATCATGGCGGTTGACTCGTCCGAGATCAGCAGGGCAGGCTGGCGTGCCAAGGCTCCTGCCAGTGCGAGTCGTTGCAGTTGGCCGCCCGACAGGTGACGTACCGGCATCGCGGACAGGCCAGGCAGACCGACCTGATCCAGAAGAATGTCGAGGGGGAGCGCGGCGCGCTCGTCGGAACTCATACCCCACAGGATGTCTTCTTCCACCGTTTCGCCCAGCAATGACAATTCGGTGCGTTGAGCCAGCAGTGCGACCCCGCTTTGTCGACCCAGTCCAATCCGGCCGGGCCGCTTCACCGATCCGGCGCTGTGGCGCGCACCGGCAAGAATGGATGCCAGGGTCGACTTTCCAGATCCGTTCGGCCCGGCGATGACGACGAACTGGCCGCGGTCGATGGTGAGGCTCACGCCGTCAAGCGCGTCGCGCGTGGCGCCCGGATAGTGCATGTGGACGTCAGTGAGCGTGGTGGGCAACGGCTGGATCGGGGCGGCGGCATCCTCGTCGACGCGCAGTGGATCTAATGCATTGCCCTGCGGAATACGGGCGAGGACGTGACCCATCAGCCAGTGCGCAACGGTCAATGTGAGTGCGAATGCGAAAAGCACGGATACCGGCAGCCACGCCCACCAGTAGGCCACCATCCAGTCGGTGAAGGTCAGGAGCAGGTCGGACATCGGGCGGGTGAGACTCCATCCGGACAACAGCCGCGCGTAGCCTTTGACCGAGACTCGCACAGATTCAAGCGTGAGTTCCCGCAGGTCGGTGAGCAGCCATAGCGTCAGGTCAGTGAGTGCTCCGAGGATGGCTCCGGCAATAATGCCGATCAGGAATGCGAATCGGGTGCGGATGTGTTTGCGGTGGAGTGCTCCGACGATCCACCCTGCCAGTGCCGCCTGGATTGCGGTCAGTGCGGTGTTGACTCCGCCGAGGATGGCTCCGATCAGGCAGGTGGTCAGCACGGTGGTCAGTGATGCACGAGGGCGGAGCCTGACCGCAATCATGGCGATCGGGATTGTAGCGATGAGCTGCAGGAAGTTGTTGAAGAACGGCAGGATGGTGGCGCCGACACATGCCACGATTGCCAGTCCGGCAAGCACTCCGCATGAAGCAAGTTCAACTGGTGTGAGCGCGCCGGTCGGGCGTGCGGTGCCTGCCGTGGATCGCGTGTGAGAACGGTGTGATGACAATTGTGTATCCACTGACAGGAACGGCAGGATGACAGGAGGCAGTCTGAAATCAGAGGGTGACGGCTGTGCCGGTTGCTGTGCAGATCAGAGTGCCTTGCATGCAGGTGTAGTGCATCTCAACACTGATCACGGCGTCAGCTCCGAGGAGTTCGGCACGCTCGCACATTTGGTTGACAGCATTTTCAAAAGCGGTCTGCAGGTTTTCCTCGCCTCTCTTGCGTCCGCCGTTGAGCGCTTTCAGCATTCCGCTCGCGGGGAAAGATGAAACAGTTTCACCTGATACAAGGCCGATGTAACGCGTGATCGGCTGACCTTCGATGGACGGTGTCGTCACTGCGAGCATGTTGTCTCCCATCTATTGACGCAACGATTCGGCAGGCTGGCAATGCGACTGCCATGGGCGCCCGCTGCGCTCGAGCCGACCAGTCGGGCGGCCTGAATCCACTTGTATCATTCCACGTGCGCGCCGCGCGCGCACTTACAGTGCGTGCGCCGTCTTGTTTACCGCCAGGCAGCGTCTGGGTCTGTCAGGGGTTGTCAGAAATCCCAGTCTTCGTCCTCGGTGTCGACGATCTCACCGATGACGTAGGAAGAGCCGGAACCGGAGAAGAAGTCGTGGTTTTCGTCGGCATTCGGTGACAGTGCTGCCAAGATCGCCGGATTCACATCGGTTTCATCATGCGGGAACAGTGCCTCATACCCCAGGTTCATCAGAGCCTTGTTCGCGTTGTAACGCAGGAACTTCTTGACGTCCTCGGTCAACCCTAACGGGTCATACAGCGACTCGGTGTACTGCTCTTCGTTTTCATACAACTCGAACAACAGTGAGAACGTGTAATCCTTCAGTTCCTGACGGCGCTTGTCATCGGCCTCGTTGACAGCCAGCTGATACTTGTAGCCGATGTAGTAGCCGTGCACGGCTTCGTCACGAATGATCAGGCGAATCAGGTCGGCGGTGTTGGTGAGCTTGGCGTGCGCCGACCAGTACATCGGGGCGTAAAAGCCGGAGTAGAACAGGAAGGATTCCAGCATCGTGGACGCCACTTTGCGTTTTTCTGGATCGTCACCGTCGTAGTACGACTTCACGATGTGCGCCTTGCGCTGCAGTGGTTCGTTCTCACGCGACCAGCGGAACGATTCATTGATCTCCTGCGTGGACAGCAGTGTGGAGAAAATCGACGAGTATGACTTGGCGTGAACTGACTCCATGAACGCGATGTTTGTGTAGACCGCTTCTTCGTGAGGGGTGCGCGCATCGGGGATCAGGGAGACGGCACCGACGGTGCCCTGCAGCGTGTCCAGCAGGGTCAGGCCTGTGAACACGCGGTTCGTCATGGTCTGCTCATCCTCGTTGAGCGTCTTCCACGACTGAATGTCGTTGGACAACGGGATTTTCTCAGGCAGCCAGAAGTTACGAGTCAGACGATCCCATACCTCTTCGTCTTTTTCATCGATGATCTTGTTCCAGTTAATGGCTTCGATCGTCTCATTCTCTGATGCATGAATGGGATCCACAGTTGTTCCTCCTCAATCCTGGTGATGTCGCACATGCACGCCACTAGCCCAGCCTACTGGTCTGAGCGTCGAAAAGACACGCCCGCCAGATGTGATGTGGCCGTGTCCTAGTGCACCTCGCACCCGCATTCGCATTGCCTGTCACTGTCGTCGTCGTGGTCAGCGCCCGCAGTCCTCGCAATCATGTGGGCAGTGGGCGTCCTGTCTTGAGCTCAGCAAACCGGACACGTGCGCCGTTTCCATTCCAGCAACGAGGGCTGCCATCAGCGCGGCCAGATCCGTGTGCGCACATCTCTTGCCCGCAGCTCTGCGATTCTCGCCGCGCCGAAAGATAGTTTTCTCGATCCACACTGTTGCAGCCGTCGTCACAGCAGTAATGCCGACCGCGGCTCCAATAAGTGCAGGATTTTCCTGCAGAGTTTCTTGAAGGGTGTCCAATGCCTGGTGGTGGCCACTGCGGTGATCGCCGTGGCGATGATGTTCTGTGCTGCAGCCGCACTGGTCGTGATCGCAATGCTGTCCGTCGTGGTGTCGATTGCCCGTACAGCCGCACGATCCGTCGCTCTGGCAGTCGCACTCCTTGTGTGGTTCAGGCTCCAACGTCCGATTCGGGTCGAGTGGGCCAGCCTGATCCTTGTCGATCAGCGGAACGGTACGCTCACCAGCGGCTGCGGCACCTTCATCCGATCCGCAGCCACATTTGCCCTTTCCTTTGCCACACGCGCAGCCGTCCTGACCTTTACCGCAGCCACATCCATCGTTTTCACCGCAATTGCAGCTCTTGCCCTCGCATGAAGCATCTCCGTTGCAGCAGGCGCACGCGCCCCCCTCGTCACAATTGCCGACGAACGCGCGGTGATCCTCACAGCTGAACATTGACGCCAATGCGGCTGTAATTCCGCCCAGGAGCCCGGCCTTCAACACGCCGCGAACAGGTCGTGAGCGTACGAAGTCCGGCATGGCATACCACGCGAGCGTGCCGCCTGACATCAACGCGACATAACCGAGTTTGCGCGGATCACTCAGCGCCTGCTCAATGCGGCCAAACGCAGAGCTCCCGCCAACATCCGTGCTGGTTGAGCAGTCGTGATCGTGGCAATCGCAAGTCATCAGAAGCCTCCCATATATCCAGTGCTGTCAATCCTACGTGGCGGCATGTGCATTTGCAGCCAGGCCGGACGAACGCTCCTTCCACGCAGTGCTCCACTTACTCACCTCAGGAGGACCCGATATGAGACAGTGGAACCAGCAGGGGACAGCGTCGCCCTCGTCGATGCTGATGACTGGGACGCCCTGCCCCACGTATCTCTATGACCGGATGAGTCTGCCTGGAGCGTAAGGAGCGCGAGATGACCACTCACACGACCGTTGCCTGGAGCGAGGGCCGTTGGCTTCACGACCCTGCCGATCACCACATTGACGATGCGGGAAAACTGGTGGTAACCGCCACCGAGAAATCCGATGCGTGGGAGCGTACCTACTACGGCTTCAGTGTGAACACTGCGAATGCCCTGGTCAGGGAACTTCTCCACGGTACAGCAATGGAGGTGACGCTCAATGCGGCGTTCTCCGAGCAATTCGACCAGGCTGGCATTTTCGTGCGCGCCGGTGCAAAAAACTGGGTCAAAGCGGGCCTTGAGTTTTCCGACGGAGTGCTGCAGCTCGGCGCGGTCGTCACGCGCGGCGTGTCCGACTGGTCAGTGTCGCCGGTCCACGAATGGCTCAACAAAGATGTGGTGATCCGCGTGAGCCGCCACGACGATTCGATCATCCTGCGTGCCGGCGTGGTGGGCGAGGGCCTCAGGTTGGTGCGAGTACTGCCGTGTCTGCCTGACGATGGCTCGGTGGTGGAGGCAGGTCCGTTCGTGTGCTCGCCGTCCAGGGGCGGACTGTCCATCGCCTTCTCGTCATGGACGCTCGGCCCTGCAGACGCCAGTTTGCACTGACGAGGGTGGTGCGGTGGACCAATTGTGCGCATCCTCGGACTGACTCCTATTGTTAAAGAGCACGGGCCGCATGGGTCCGTGAAAACGCCGGCTGCACGCTGGATGTCACGATGAGGAAACGGTGCTAGGGACAGTACTGACAACGATCACACCCATGATCACGGTGGGAGTGCTGGGAACACTTTTCGCACGCAACCGTCACTTTGTCGGTGCCCTGAACCCGATCAACGACTTCGTCTTCTATGTCACCCTGCCGTGCTACATGTTCACCGTCGTGCTCAATGCGCCACTGGACACGTCAGCTACCCCGGTCGTGGAAGCACTCTCAGGCCCCGTCATCGCAGTGCTCCTCTACTTCCTGCTCGGCTTCGCTCTCCGAGCAGTCTCTAAGCGGCGTCGGCTGTGTCAGGAACGTCGTGAAGGACAGGAAACGGACGCTGATCTCTCCGCCCGTGACCGTGCCCGCACAAGCGGAGCGTTCAACCCGTCCCCCATTGTTTTGGGCGCGACCTTCGGCAACGTCGGATACATGGGTGTGCCTATCGCACTGGCCCTGATCGGACCACAGGCCGGCCTTGCGGGCGGCGTCATTCAACTGCTCCACAACGTTGTTTTCCTGTCGGGCTATCCCATCATGCGTCAGCTCCTGCTGGGACAGTCCGCGCACGAGGAACACGTCGACCGTGATCACGCCACGCATACTGCCCGCCCCCGCCACTGGCCGCGAGCGCTCCAAGTCCTC
>OKEB01000187.1_pt1 | contig 5206 bp, 4 predicted proteins | sample 1612161 | NCBI WGS metagenome assembly OKEB01 (sample SAMN04436780, study PRJEB24849) | human gut metagenome | biome: human gut; feature: NICU; material: stool | host: Homo sapiens | place: USA: Saint Louis, MO | collected 2011-03-29
GCGTTGGAAGTGATAGTTGTCGTAGCTGCAGTGTGCGTGCTGATCTCGACATTTTTTATTTCAGTTCTGCAGATACGTGGCACATCGATGGAGCCGACGTTTAGTGACGGGGACCTTGTCGTGGCAAGTCATTCGTCCCACTTCGAGCGTGGAGACATCATGGCGTTTTATTACAACAATAAGGTGCTGCTGAAGCGTGTGATAGGTCTGCCGGGAGACTGGGTAGACATTCACGATGACGGCACGGTGATTGTTAACGATATGAAACTTGATGAAGACTATACACAAGGAATTTCTATAAGCGGTTCAGAAATCGACTTTCCTTACCAGGTGCCGGAAGGTAGGTTCTTCGTTTTAGGGGACCACCGAAGCGTCTCTGTGGACAGTCGTTCGAACGTCATCGGCACTGTGTCCCAGGAGCAGATTCTGGGGAAGGCGTTGTTAACAGTATGGCCACTCCATCGTTTCGGGGGACCTGCAGAGTGACGAAAGTCCTGCTGAGCAGATATTTATGCTTTGAAATGTGCTAGTTCCGTTTTTTCGGGGGCGACTGCGCAGACATTTGGTGGCTAAGCGAGCCGAAGTGATAGATGCTTCAGGATTTTCGTTGCTACACTGTCAATGTCCCTACTTCACGTTCTTCGGAGGAAAAATGGAAACTTTACCGTCAGGTAAGCGAGTTAGGGGTGGGAGTGTTGTTCTCGCACTCGTCGCCGTTCTTGCACTCGCGCTTTGCATAATGAATCTTGCGGGCACAGCAACTCACGCTGTGCCCCAGGAAAATGGTCACACCATTACAGTCACTTCTCAAGAAGGCGATCACACATATGGCGCCTACCAGATTTTTGCTGGTGATCCCAAGGCAGGCAGCAATGAACTGACCGCAATCACGTGGGGAGCTCAAGTTGATCAGCAGGGCCTGCTTGCCGCGCTGGCAGCTAACTCCACATTTAGTGCCAAGGGAATCTCAGCTACCAGTACTGCTGCTGAAGTTGCCAATATGCTTGCCACAGCCTCGGCAGGAGAGGTCACTGAGTTTTCGAAGATCGCGACTGACCATGTAAAGGATCCAGCTGATACCTTCACGAAGTCCGGCAACGAAGCTCCTTTCACCTATACATCAGTGAAAGTCGCACCGGGCTACTACCTGATCAAAGATACAGATAGCAGCGCATCAGCTCTCACCTCGCCAATTCTGCAGGTCGTCAACGACGTGACTGTCCAGTCCAAGAGCTCTGTTCCGACAAGCGACAAGCAAGTCACCGAGGATTCAACCCAAGCCAAGGGCGAGACCGCTGACTACGAGATCGGAGAGAAAGTTCCATTCACGCTGACTGGCACGATGCCATCGAACGTCGCTGACTTCACCACTTACCGTTACGCTTTCGAAGACACGCTGTCCAAGGGACTGACGTTCAACGACGACATCAAGGTCACAATCGACGGGAAAGATGTGGCTGCAAGCAGCTATACAGTGAGTGGCCCCAACCCGGCAGCTGACCAGAGCGGACACTACCAGGGCGGTACCACCTTCAAGATCTCTTTTGCTGATCTGAAAGCCGCAGCGAAGGCTGCAGGCGCGACCCTGAGTGCTGATTCGAAGGTAGTCGTCACTTATTCAGCAACCGTCAATGAGAACGCGCGGATCGACAATAAGGGCAACGGCAACAGGTCGAAGGTGATTTATCAGAAGAATGTCAACGACGGTGACGGCGATGGTGAGACGCCTGAAGATCACACATGGGTTTTTACCTACAAGTTGGACACAACAAAGGTTGACTCGAAAGATCCCTCGATCAAGCTGGACGGTGCGAAGTTCCGTCTGTACAGCTCAGATAAATTGAAGTCGGCAACAATTGTCGACAATAAGATTACTGGGTGGGTAGATGGTGACGGTGGCACTGAATTCACCGTAGCCGCAAGCGAAGCATGGACGATCAAGGGCCTGGATGCCGATACGTACTTCCTTCGTGAGACCGCAGCTCCTACCGGATACAACCTGCCGTCAGGTGATGATGCATACTTCCAGTTCACGATTACCGCCACTCACTCTGAAGACAACCAGGGGCAGGGCCAGCTCACCGAACTGAACATTACGCCCGGAGGCGGAAATGCCGCCCCCGGCACAGTTAATGACGCCACCGTCAAACTGGACATCGAGAACACCTCAGGTTCGGACCTGCCTACCACCGGTGGCATGGGCACCGTGATCTTCACGGTTCTTGGTGTGGGATTGATGGTCGCTGCTGGCATCGGTATCATCTACCGCCGCCGCAAGGCATAAGTCATCGTTCTTGACAGATGACTGCATCTCGTACGTCGCGGTGCTCGGAGAAAACTCCGGGCACCCGACGTGCGAAATCAAAAGGGGAGCGACTCACGCATTCAAATGGTCCCGACCAGGAAAACTCAACGAAAAACAAGCGTGCACGGGGCAAACTCGTAGATGTACTTCTGGTTTTCGCGTTCCTGTCCGGATTGGTCATTCTGCTGTATCCGGCAATCAGTAACTACATCAACACTCTTCATCAAGGCCGTGCAATCGCGCAATACGATGAAGCTGTCGCAGGAATGAGCCAGGAAGATTTCGATGCTCAATGGCAGGCCGTTGATAGTTACAACAAGGATTTGCTCAAAAACCGTTCACGAATGCATCCTTCCCGCGAACAATTGGACTACTACAAGTCACTATTGAACGTGACTGATGACTCGATGATGGGACATCTGGAAATCAAGAAACTTCGAGTGAGTCTTCCGATCTATCACACGGTTGACGATGCGGTTTTGCAGGCGGGCGTCGGCCACATTCCGGGAACATCTCTTCCAGGTGGTGGCCCCGGAACGCACGTTGCACTGTCCGGGCACAGGGGACTTCCTACGGCACGACTCTTCACTGATCTTGATCAGCTCGTGGAGGGCGACAGGTTTGTCCTGCATGTCCTCGACCGTTCGCTCACATACGAAGTTGACCAGATCAGAGTTGTTGAGCCACAGGAAATCAATACTCTCAGTATCGATCCAGACCGAGACTACGTCACCCTTGTCACGTGTACTCCGTACGCGATCAACACGCACCGACTTCTTGTACGAGGGCACCGAGTCGAGGGAGGCGAGCAGGACTACGTCGCAGCAGATGCCGTGACAGTGGATCCGATCCTGGTTTCCTCCGTTGTATCGGTACCGATTTTCGTCATTCTTTTCGGAATATTCATATTCGGCTTTGGAAGACACTCCACCCGTAGAAGTGTCACGTACCAACATAAGCGATCTCGCAAGTGAAAGGCGTGAGCAGATGACATATCCGGCTAAATTCCGGAGAGCGTTATACGCTCTTTTCGCCAGTGTGTGCATGGCGGCTGTCTCGATGCTTCCTGCGACGGCAGCTGCAGATCCTGCGCCGCTTTTCGCGATTGATTTTTCACAGGTCGATCCGGATACGCCAGGCTCGCTTTCCATGCACTATCCAACCTTGGTTCACGACAACGTTGCGCCCGAATCTGTTCAGGTACGTGCATACCGGATAGCGGAGATGGCTGCTGGTTACCCGGCTGTCCCAGACATTTCTCCATACGCTGCAGCAGTTGGCTGGAACCAGGCCGTTACTCATACCTCAACTTCGGCACAACCGACTGACTGGGCCGGATTGGCAGACGCCCTCGCCGCATATCTTCAGGCAAACAATGTCCAACCCGATGCGATCTCCACTATCGATCAATCCGGAACTGCAGCTTTCCATGACGTGCACGTCGGGATATACCTGGTGCTCACAACACCGGTAACGACCGCAACATGGACATACACATTTGCCCCAAGTCTGATCGCAGTTCCGACAGTTGATGAGGGCGGGCAAATCAACTATGACGTGACATCTGAAGCCAAGACTGATAAGGAACCGCGCCCAACGCACGGGGTCGAATACAAGATCACTAAGCATTGGAATGACGGTGGGAACAAGGCTGAGCGCCCTTCGCAAATTACCGTTGACCTGTTACGCGACGGCGAGTTGTTTGAAGTTGTCACACTATCCGCTGCTAACGAGTGGGTATATTCGTGGAGCGACGAAGGAGGACATCAATGGACAGTCTCAGAGCGAGTGGAGAATCTCCAAGGAACCTCTTACGTGACGAGCAATACCCGAGTGGGAGAAACGTATATCGTGACCAACACCAGTCCCACTCCACCTCCGTCGCGACCACATAAGCCGCTATCGCATACAGGAAGCACGAGCGAAACGTGGCGTATAGCTGGCGCCGTGCTTCTCATGGGTGTTGGCACTGTGGCTGGAGTGAAACAGCACCAACGACGTTCTTCACAGATGGAGGCTACGAATCGTGGCTAAAGTGGAAAGCCTGCAAGGATGGCGCCGCTATCTGGCGGTGATCGGATCATTGACGCTGCTGCTGACCATGCTGGGACTGGGTGTTCAAGCATCTTCATTGAGCGGCCCGCTGGCAGGAGCGGTTCCGGAAGGCTGCCCCGCTGATCCAGCCTCATCTGTGCTGACGAGCCTGAAAACCGGGGATATCGAGGTAAAGACCGATTACGAAAACGGCGGGAACGGCGAAGAGACTATCAAAGATCCGGCACTGGACGGAGGTGTAAGTCGACGTTTCACAGGAGAAACTTTCAGTCAAACCATCGGTATTTCCAACACTGCCGCAGATCCGAACAAGACGTACCGTGTTTACTTCCAGTTCCAAAACACTGAATCTCAGGGAACGAGCGCGACTAAAGCCGATGGACCAAAAATGGGCTACGTATTGGCAGGAGCAGCCTCAGCGAAGCTTGAGGTCGGCACCACTTATTATCAAACCGCTCCGAACACTAATCCCTATACCTTCAACAAGGTTCCGAACTCAGAGAATTTCTATTACATCGAAGTGGCGGGGTCGAATATTGGCGACGCCTTCTCTCTTCCAGTAAAGGTGAAGTACGATTCACCTGCCTCTCCGGGTGGTGCAGTGAGCATCTGGGCAGAAGAGATCGATCAGCCCTCAGGCACTGCCCCTGCGCCGAGTGCAGATACCGCACCTTCATGCGGAATCCACTCTGCTACCTGGGATACCGAGCGTCACGAACTTGAGGCTCACAAAGAGTTGCGAGACGCGAGCAAGGCTGCCAACACGTGGAAGAGGGAAATAGAGGCCTGGGCCCACGTCACGGCAGCGCTCCACCGTCCGCATCGTCGTGTGATGTGACATCCTTG
>OKEB01000265.1_pt1 | contig 4126 bp, 7 predicted proteins | sample 1612161 | NCBI WGS metagenome assembly OKEB01 (sample SAMN04436780, study PRJEB24849) | human gut metagenome | biome: human gut; feature: NICU; material: stool | host: Homo sapiens | place: USA: Saint Louis, MO | collected 2011-03-29
AGAAGATTGCTGACGCTCAGAATCTCCTCGAAAAGCTTACTGTCAAGCGCGCTACCGTTATCAGGGACTATCTGGCTTAGCCTAAGCTTTCATAATCGCCTGACGTTCTCGAATCCATACCCCTAGAGGGTTCTAAATCTCTACCTCCTGTGGGTGTCTCAGCGGGCGTGGCCTTGCGTGTGGAAAGTTCTTGAATCAAACGGGGTATTAACCCGTCTGCCGGTTGTTTCATCTCGTGGGCGCTAGTTGGCATGCCTCTCAGCCCGCTCTTTTGCCTTGATTTCATACGGTTTTTGACTGGATATACGCGTGGTTCTATGGCTGTATAGACATACCGGATTAGCACGGAGAGTCGAGCGGAAGGACGCAGCGATGGGCACGGTGATGCGGGCATCGAATTTGGTGCGTGAGTGCAAGATTTTGGGTAAGACACTGGTGTTTGAGCATTGGTTGATTGCGTTGAAGAAATGCTGGAGTGACGAGAAGGGTGCCTATGAGCATTCGGCTCGGTTGTATCGGTGGATCACGCCTGAGCATTCGGGCACCGATCCTGTGTCGTTGATGGCGGAGCTAGACGAGGCGTTCGTCGATGAGAGTCATGCTGCGTGGTGGGCGATGGGCATGGTGACCGATTGGGATGAGATGCACGCTGCCGAGTGAATATATAGGTTGAGGGCAGGACCGCTGAGGAATCCTCTTGATTGTTCGGTTCTTTGGGTTCCTGCCCTCAGTTTTTCCGCCACCCGGTCATGTTCTAGCTGGTTTTTTTAGTAATGTGATGGTTTCGGGTCGTTCAAAGACGGCATCGAGATAGCTGGTTGCAAAGAAAGCTTCTTAGTTTTCGAGTGCGTATTTCTCGGTCAGGTGTCTCACGGCAGGGATTCCGAACTCGACGATGCGCACATGCCGAGGACCGAGAAGTGCCAGTGGCGTGGCGTTGGGTGTGACGTCTGGCATGGAGTGCATGATGAGCACTGGTCTGCCAAGCATTGTGCGGGTGTCGATGTTGAGCAGGGGTTGCCCGTTGGCGTGGGCAGGGAGGCGAGGCGGAGGGCGGTGTTGTCGTTCATGATCCACATGCCCGGCTCCGATGTTTCGCCGCGAGGCTGAAGTGGAGGGAGTGGACACCATCGAAATCAACTCTGCCCTCTACTTTCTGGGCACCAGCATCGAGCAGTCCGGTGATGCCGATGTTCGTGTTGCCGCGGATGAGGACATGTTCGAGTGCGGTGCCGAAGGATTCGGCTAGTCCGTGTGCGAGTGGTTCTTCGATGATGGCTGCGTGATCGTTTAGCATGGCAGCGTCGATAGTGGTGAGCGCGCAGAGCTTGTGGGCGGTAAGTTTCGAGCGGGTGGTGTGCTCGGTTTGATCAACGGCCACGATTTTGCTGCCCTCGATCTGCCAGTATGCTTCAACCTGTGGTGTGGTTAACACGAGGTTGCTGTGGGGGCTGACCTGATCGACCCGAGCCACGACGCGCAGCGGACAGATCGTGTTGACGGCTTTGTTGAACGTGTTGTGGAACAAGATCGCCATGGTCTGCCCGTCTGTTTGGCGGGCGTGCTCTGCGGCTGCCGCCCGGCTCATGCTGGCTCCTGGGGCGAGCTACCGGCAGATCTCACATAACCTGGACGTTCCCCAATCTACGATCCATCGTTACCTCATCACTACGACCACCACTAAAGCCGTAGTAGATACCTCGACAACAGGCTGGCGTCCGTGGTGTGGGAGTCCAATCAACAAACGAGCTGACGGCAAATATCAACGCTTCTGTAGCGAACTACACCGCCGTGCATGGTGGGCAGCCCATCCGAAAAAGCGCACCAAAACAGCGTTTTATGACTTTGAATGCGCCCAGTGTGGCACATATTTTCGGGTATATGGCCAACCAAACAGGCGCTACTGCTCGTCTAAGTGCTGCATCCAGAACCGCCGCAACGGGAAGACAAAATAGTGCTGACTCCCGAAATGTTCAACCGCGAAGTAGCATACCGCGCAAGCCTAGCCATGCTCCAACACCTACAACGCGCCGGCCGACTCGATCTAGAGGACATCAGTCGTGTCCGTAGGGCCTTGATCGAGCTATACGACCCGCCCATTGGCCAGCCAAACCAGGCACTCCCACTACCAGCTCAAGAGCATGGTTTGCACAGAACTGGATATAACCCGGCATCTTGGTGATGTATATACACACCTCAATTGCTGCAAGTAAGGCAATCAATGCAGATCCGCAAACTACCATCTAAAACCGTTCCACCCCGCAGGCTTCGAGTAGTCGCCTACGTGCGGGTCTCGCGCGAATCAGAGCGCCTCACCCACTCATTTTCCGCTCAAGTGTCCTACTACAACCAACTCATCACTTCTACGCTAGGAGGGGAGTATGCGGAGTCTATAGTGACTATGCTAGTACCGGCGCGAGTACGACTAGGCGTGATGATTTCGACACGATGATGGCAGACGCGCTCAACGGCAAAATTGACATTATCCTTACCAAATCCATCTCCCGTTTCGCTCGCAACACAGTAGATTTACTGAGCACTATGCGGGCACTTAGATCTGCTAGGGCGAGTGTGCGCTTCGATCGTGAACGGATTGATACTGCTAGCAGCGAGGGCGAAGTACTGCTCACCCTGCTGGCGTCGTTCGCGCAAGCCGAATCCGAATCCATCTCCCAGAACGCGAAATGGGAAATCCGCAAGAAATTCAAGGACGGCCTGCTACACTCGCGCCAACCCTACGGATGCCACTACAGTCACGGCGAACTCGAAATCGTTGAAGAAGAAGCCGTAATTGTGCGGCGGGTGTTCACCGAATTCCTATCCGGTATCAGTCCGGAGCAAGCTTGTAAGCAGATGAACGCTGAAGGACTGCGTTCATGCAGCGACGGGAAGTTCCACGCCTCGGTTACTCGTGATTGGATAGAAAATCCTATATACACCGGGATGGCTGTCCTACAGAAAAGCTATCGACCCTATATTGGCAATCACAAGACCGTCCCCAACACTGGTGAGCTGACATAATATATCAGTGGGAGACTCCTACCCTGCCGTCATCGACTCTGAAACGTGGGAACTGACCCAAGCAAAAATCGCCAGCAGAGGAAACGGCAGACGCGAACGAACCTTCACCAGCAAGGTGTACTGCTCTCACTGCGGCGCAACTTACGGCTCCAAAACCTAGCACTCCACCGATAAATACAAGACGATCATCTGGCAGTGCAACAAGAAATACCGCACCGAACACCCCAAACCCATGCAAGCACTACGTGACAAACAGATTGAACGCATCTTCCAAATCACGCTCAGCCACGTCATATAATGCCGTCACCTCATCGATTGGAACCTGCTCAATCACACGCTCACCGACACCAGAGAGCTAGAAACCACAGTCGCTGAGCAAGCCACCGAAATCGAGATCGCCACCAAACTCATCGAGTAAGCCATCCACCACAACACGCACAACGCCCAAAACCAAGACGAATACCGCGAACACTTCAATCAACTAGAGCAACGCCAGCGCCAAGCCATCGCCGCCTACGAAACGACTACCGCAAAGATTGAGCGACGCACAACCATCAAAGCCATGCTGAATCACTACCGGCGCACCCTCACTACACTAGAAAAAGTAGGCAACTTTGACCCCGCTACCTTCCACGCACTATGCGATCGAATCGAGATAACACCAAGCGGCGAAGCGAGCGTGATATTCAAAGACGACACCACAATCGCCGTCAACTAACCAACCTACGCAAATCCAAAAGAAGCCAACCCACACCGGCCGGCTACTCTTTTCGCCCGAACCCAACGCTCACGCGCCAGAGGCGCAATGAACCAACCGAGCAAAACAAAACCTGCTGGCGCGAAATTGTATCAACACCAGCAGGCAGTTTGTGGAGCTAGGGGTGTCTGGTTTCAATACATCGTTGACAGGTGTGTCACGTCATAGTTGACACGGTGTGGGGGCGATGTGTCGGGACATAGTTGACAGGTGTGTCGCGTCATCGTTGACACATGATTGAAACAAATAAAAACGAAGTAATCGTGTTGAGCGATGTTGAAGCAGGTATGAGTATCAGCGAGGCCGTGAAGCGTTTCGGCATCTCACGCCAATGGGTCTACACCCTGA
>OKEB01000335.1_pt1 | contig 3489 bp, 1 predicted proteins | sample 1612161 | NCBI WGS metagenome assembly OKEB01 (sample SAMN04436780, study PRJEB24849) | human gut metagenome | biome: human gut; feature: NICU; material: stool | host: Homo sapiens | place: USA: Saint Louis, MO | collected 2011-03-29
CGTCGATGCGCGAGCTGACGGTCCGTTTTTCAGTATGAGTGACGTGGCGCAGCGTTTAAAAAGTTTAGCTGTGAAGGAAACCAACCGTTATTTACGGATTTGGGTCCAAACACTGGTACCGCCAGTGATTACGACGTCCTTATATTTTGTGATTTTTGGGAAAATGATTGGCGGGCGAATTGGCGACATGGGCGGTTTTTCTTATATGGAATTTATCGTGCCAGGTTTAATTATGATGTCAGCCATTACAAGCTCGTACGCCAATGTTTCATCTTCCTTTTTCTCACAAAAATTCCAGAAAAATATCGAAGAAATTCTCGTGGCGCCAGTTCCAACTCATGTGATTATTTGGGGATTTGTGATTGGTGGCGTTGGTCGTAGTATTTTGGTCGGTGCGTTAGTCACCATCATTTCTCTATTTTTTGTCCCATTGCACGTTGTTTCTTGGCTGATGGTCATCATGACTTTATTGATGACAGCGATTCTTTTTTCTTTAGCTGGTTTGTTAAATGGTATTTTTGCGCAATCCTATGATGATGTATCGATTGTGCCGACCTTTGTGTTACAGCCTTTAACCTATTTGGGTGGGGTTTTCTATGCCATTTCCATGTTGCCGCCATTTTGGCAAGCTGTCTCAAAAGTTAATCCGATTGTTTACATGATTTCTGGGTTCCGCTACGGTTTCCTAGGGGTTCAAGATGTGCCAATTGGTATTTCTATGACCATTTTAATCTTATTTATTGTCGTTTTATATGGCATTTGTTGGTACCTTGTAGAAACAGGGCGTGGCTTACGTAGTTAAGCCGTAAAAAGATTAAACTGTCTGAATCACTCATTCTAGCGAGCAGATTCAGACAGTTTTCTTGTTTCTAAGTATGCCTTTTTTGATTCTTCGTGCATTTCCCTGTATAATAGCAATGTTTCGCACCAGAATATGTCGACAATTGTCGTTGAAAATAAAGAAAAAATCAGAAACGGAGTATATGAAGATGAGCAAGAATTTTTGGGCAACATTGCCAAAGCCCTTTTTTGTTTTAGCACCAATGGAAGATGTCACTGATGTGGTCTTTCGTCATGTCGTGAAAGAAGCTGGAGCACCAGATGTGTTTTTTACAGAGTTTACTAATTCAGATAGTTATTGTCATCCTGAAGGGAAAGACAGGGTGCGCGGGCGCCTCGTTTTTACAGAAGATGAACAGCCGATGGTGGCACATATTTGGGGAGATAAACCGGAATTTTTCCGTGAAATGAGTATCGGCATAGCGGAGATGGGCTTTCAAGGATTAGATATAAATATGGGCTGTCCTGTGCCTAACGTGGCTGAGCGTGGAAAAGGCAGCGGGCTAATTTTGCGCCCAGAAGTTGCGGCTGAATTGATTGACGCCGCCAAAGCAGGTGGCTTACCTGTTAGTGTCAAAACACGCATTGGGTTTACTGAAATGGCGGAAATGGAGGCGTGGATCACGCATTTATTAGAGCAAGACATTGCGAATCTATCCATTCATTTGCGAACACGAAAAGAGATGAGCAAAGTGGATGCCCATTGGGAGGTCATTCCGCAAATTATGGCTATTCGGGACCGTGTCGCACCGCAAACGACAATTACGATTAATGGGGACATTCCAGATCGTCAAAAGGGCCTAGAATTAGCAGAACAATATGGTGTAGATGGCATCATGATTGGTCGGGGGATTTTTAAAAATCCTTATGCCTTTGAAAAAGAACCCAAAACACATACGCCACAAGAATTACTGGGCTTGCTACGTTTACAATTGGATTTGCAAGACAAATATGCAGAATTGGTGCCTCGCTCCATTGTTGGGCTGCATCGCTTCTTTAAAATTTATGTTAAAGGCTTTCCAGGTGCCAGTGATTTAAGAGCACAATTAATGAATACAAAATCAACGGATGAAGTGCGCCAGTTGTTAGCGACGTTTGAAGCAGAACATGGTGTGCTTGACTAAATAAAAAAAGAGAGGAGGCAGCATTTTAGCTAATGCTACCTCCTCTCTTTTGAATGCTTAATGCGCAATCATTTCTTGGGCAATTTCTTGTTTGCTTAAGTCGTTTGGATAATACGTTGGCCAGTTGTCCATTTCATTGAACAGACTTTCTTGGCTATCGCCGCCGAAGAAGATGTGGAAATGAGCGGCTTTCGTTGGTGCGATGTTGTGGTCGCTAAATTGGACGTATTTAAACCGCCCAGCATTGGCATCGTCTGTTTCAAAAAGGAAACGGACGCCACGGTTGCCTTTTGCATAGTTTAAAATTTTATAACCGGCTGCTTTATAGGTGAATTTTTGTGGTTTGCCATCGACCAGAAACTCGATGGTGGAATCAGTGATGTTGATGTGGTCGACATCGGTTTGATAGCCGGCATCATAGTAGGTTTTGTATTCGGCTGGTGTTTTATCTTTTTTCAGTTTCGCTTTGTAATCGAAGACTTGGTCTAATGTGCCATCTTTTAATAAAGGATAGACGGATTGCCAATTTCCAGCGTAATCTGTCAGTGTTCTCTCAGCCACCTCACTGTCTTTGAAATAGCCGTTAGCCACGGTTTTTTCTGTTTTTTCAGAGGTTTCTGGCTGAACCTCTTTCCCGGCTGTATCTGTTGTTTTTTTCAAAGCAGTTAAGTTTTCTTTCATTACAGAAAGATAATCTTCGCCATTGTCCATTTGTTTTTGTGTCAAACTTTCTAGCGGGTTTAGGACTTCCAATTGAACATTTGCTTCGTCAGCTAACGTTTTAGCAATTTTATCGTTGGCATTTTTTTCAAAATAAATATAGCGAATTTGATTGTCTGTGACATATTTTTTCAACTCTGCCAAGCGCCCTGCAGTGGGCTCTTGTTCAGGTGTTAAACCAGCTATTGGCACTTGTTTTAAGCCGTAATCTAAGGCAAGATAACCAAATGCAGCATGTTGGGTAACAAAACTTTTTTGCTTAGCGTCTTTCAAAGCTGTTTGGAACTCTTTGTCTAAGGCTGTTAATTTTGTTAAGTATTTTTCTGCGTTTGTTTCAAATGTTTTGGCTTTTTTAGGGTAAAGTTTGACTAATTGTTCTTTGATGTTTGTGACTTCTTGGATGGCACGATGGGGCGAAACCCAAGTATGCGGGTCTAATTCATGGTGGTGGCCTTCTTCGCCATGTTCGTGGTCATGGTCGTGTCCGTCTTCGTCACTGCCAGGAAGTAAGACCATGTTTTCGGTACCTTTAATGACGTTCGGGGCTCCTTTTTTCCAGCCTTTAGCAGCTTTTGGTACCCAAGATTCCATATTTTCATTGTGGTAAACGAAAACATCCGCATCATGGATGGTAGCCATATCTTTGGCGGATGGTTCATAATCGTGGGGTTCAGAACCAGCAGGGATTAACAATTTGACGTCTCCTTCATCGCCTACAATATTTTTAGTGAAATCGTACATAGGATAAAAAGTCGTGACAATGGATAGTTTTTCTTTACCGTCAGCGGTTTTATCAGAGGTGTTT
>OKEB01000349.1_pt1 | contig 3360 bp, 1 predicted proteins | sample 1612161 | NCBI WGS metagenome assembly OKEB01 (sample SAMN04436780, study PRJEB24849) | human gut metagenome | biome: human gut; feature: NICU; material: stool | host: Homo sapiens | place: USA: Saint Louis, MO | collected 2011-03-29
CAGGTGGTGCATGGTTGTCGTCAGCTCGTGTCGTGAGATGTTGGGTTAAGTCCCGCAACGAGCGCAACCCTTATTGTTAGTTGCCATCATTTAGTTGGGCACTCTAGCGAGACTGCCGGTGACAAACCGGAGGAAGGTGGGGATGACGTCAAATCATCATGCCCCTTATGACCTGGGCTACACACGTGCTACAATGGGAAGTACAACGAGTCGCTAGACCGCGAGGTCATGCAAATCTCTTAAAGCTTCTCTCAGTTCGGATTGCAGGCTGCAACTCGCCTGCATGAAGCCGGAATCGCTAGTAATCGCGGATCAGCACGCCGCGGTGAATACGTTCCCGGGCCTTGTACACACCGCCCGTCACACCACGAGAGTTTGTAACACCCGAAGTCGGTGAGGTAACCTTTTTGGAGCCAGCCGCCTAAGGTGGGATAGATGATTGGGGTGAAGTCGTAACAAGGTAGCCGTATCGGAAGGTGCGGCTGGATCACCTCCTTTCTAAGGAATATTACGGAAATACACATTTCGTCTTTACTTTGTTCAGTTTTGAGAGGTCTACTCTCAATCAAATAAGTTCGGGGCCTTAGCTCAGCTGGGAGAGCGCCTGCTTTGCACGCAGGAGGTCAGCGGTTCGATCCCGCTAGGCTCCATTCTTATTTTAATATAAGAGTTTCGCGGTGTAGCTCAGCTGGCTAGAGCGTCCGGTTCATACCCGGGAGGTCGGGGGTTCGATCCCCTCCGCCGCGATTATACATTTGGAAGAGCCTGGACCTTTAGCTCAGTTGGTTAGAGCAGACGGCTCATAACCGTCCGGTCGTAGGTTCGAGTCCTACAAGGTCCATTGTGACGTTGTTTATAGTTTTATTTTTATCATGGAGGATTACCCAAGTCCGGCTGAAGGGAACGGTCTTGAAAACCGTCAGGCGGGTAAAACCGTGCAAGGGTTCGAATCCCTTATCCTCCTTTCTTAGGAATTAAGTTTCCTTAGTCTAATTATCGCGGGGTGGAGCAGTCAGGTAGCTCGTCGGGCTCATAACCCGAAGGTCGTAGGTTCAAATCCTGCCCCCGCAATTGCTTTTATTTTTTAAAGCATGCATTTGCATAAAGCAAAAACGAATTGGTTTGGTAGTTCAGCTGGTTAGAATGCCTGCCTGTCACGCAGGAGGTCGCGGGTTCGAGTCCCGTCCAGACCGTTTTTGGCTCGGTAGCTCAGTTGGTAGAGCAATGGATTGAAGCTCCATGTGTCGGCAGTTCGATTCTGTCCCGCGCCATCCAAGAAAAATTTGCGGGTGTAGTTTAGTGGTAAAACCACAGCCTTCCAAGCTGTTGTCGCGAGTTCGATTCTCGTCACCCGCTTTTCTTTTTGGGCCTATAGCTCAGCTGGTTAGAGCGCACGCCTGATAAGCGTGAGGTCGGTGGTTCGAGTCCACTTAGGCCCACCATTTATTTGTACATTGAAAACTAGATAAGTAAGTAAGATTTTACCAAGCAAAACCGAGTGAATAGAGTTTTAAATAAGCTTGAATTCATAAATAATCGCTAGTGTTCGAAAGAACACTCACAAGATTAATAACTAGTTTTAGCTATTTATTTTGAATAACAATTCAAAATATGGTGGAAACATAGATTAAGTTATTAAGGGCGCACGGTGGATGCCTTGGCACTAGAAGCCGATGAAGGACGTTACTAACGACGATATGCTTTGGGTAGCTGTAAGTAAGCGTTGATCCAGAGATTTCCGAATGGGGGAACCCAGCATGAGTTATGTCATGTTATCGACATGTGAATTTATAGCATGTCAGAAGGCAGACCCGGAGAACTGAAACATCTTAGTACCCGGAGGAAGAGAAAGAAAAATCGATTCCCTGAGTAGCGGCGAGCGAAACGGGAAGAGCCCAAACCAACAAGCTTGCTTGTTGGGGTTGTAGGACACTCTATACGGAGTTACAAAAGAACATGTTAGACGAATCATCTGGAAAGATGAATCAAAGAAGGTAATAATCCTGTAGTCGAAAACATATTCTCTCTTGAGTGGATCCTGAGTACGACGGAGCACGTGAAATTCCGTCGGAATCTGGGAGGACCATCTCCTAAGGCTAAATACTCTCTAGTGACCGATAGTGAACCAGTACCGTGAGGGAAAGGTGAAAAGTACCCCGGAAGGGGAGTGAAAGAGAACTTGAAACCGTGTGCTTACAAGTAGTCAGAGCCCGTTAATGGGTGATGGCGTGCCTTTTGTAGAATGAACCGGCGAGTTACGATCTGATGCAAGGTTAAGCAGCAAATGTGGAGCCGCAGCGAAAGCGAGTCTGAATAGGGCGTTGAGTATTTGGTCGTAGACCCGAAACCAGGTGATCTACCCTTGGTCAGGTTGAAGTTCAGGTAACACTGAATGGAGGACCGAACCGACTTACGTTGAAAAGTGAGCGGATGAACTGAGGGTAGCGGAGAAATTCCAATCGAACTTGGAGATAGCTGGTTCTCTCCGAAATAGCTTTAGGGCTAGCCTCAAGTGATGATTATTGGAGGTAGAGCACTGTTTGGACGAGGGGCCCCTCTCGGGTTACCGAATTCAGACAAACTCCGAATGCCAATTAATTTAACTTGGGAGTCAGAACATGGGTGATAAGGTCCGTGTTCGAAAGGGAAACAGCCCAGACCACCAGCTAAGGTCCCAAAATATATGTTAAGTGGAAAAGGATGTGGCGTTGCCCAGACAACTAGGATGTTGGCTTAGAAGCAGCCATCATTTAAAGAGTGCGTAATAGCTCACTAGTCGAGTGACACTGCGCCGAAAATGTACCGGGGCTAAACATATTACCGAAGCTGTGGATTGTCCTTTGGACAATGGTAGGAGAGCGTTCTAAGGGCGTCGAAGCATGATCGCAAGGACATGTGGAGCGCTTAGAAGTGAGAATGCCGGTGTGAGTAGCGAAAGACGGGTGAGAATCCCGTCCACCGATTGACTAAGGTTTCCAGAGGAAGGCTCGTCCGCTCTGGGTTAGTCGGGTCCTAAGCTGAGGCCGACAGGCGTAGGCGATGGATAACAGGTTGATATTCCTGTACCACCTAGTATCGTTTTAATCGATGGGGGGACGCAGTAGGATAGGCGAAGCGTGCTGTTGGAGTGCACGTCCAAGCAGTAAGGCTGAGTGTTAGGCAAATCCGGCACTCATAAGGCTGAGCTGTGATGGGGAGAGGAAATTGTTTCCTCGAGTCGTTGATTTCACACTGCCGAGAAAAGCCTCTAGATAGATAACAGGTGCCCGTACCGCAAACCGACACAGGTAGTCAAGATGAGAATTCTAAGGTGAGCGAGCGAACTCTCGTTAAGGAACTCGGCAAAATGACCCCGTAACT
>OKEB01000524.1_pt1 | contig 2235 bp, 1 predicted proteins | sample 1612161 | NCBI WGS metagenome assembly OKEB01 (sample SAMN04436780, study PRJEB24849) | human gut metagenome | biome: human gut; feature: NICU; material: stool | host: Homo sapiens | place: USA: Saint Louis, MO | collected 2011-03-29
TAATGAAAAAGATATATAAAACGTTATATAATAAAGAGTTTTAAAAGTTTTTATGGAGCTGTTGGTTAAACTAAACGAAGTCATTTCTTTTGTAGGAGGAAAGTATTGTGTTACACAAAGCAGAGGGGTTTGATCGTCGGAAATTTACGATGGCAGGGATCTTAGTTGCCATGGGCGTTGTCTATGGAGATATTGGAACGAGCCCTTTATATGTAATGAAAGCCATTGTAGGAGATAATGGTGGCTTGGCACGGGTTTCTGAATCGTTTATTTTAGGTTCGGTCTCGTTAATTTTTTGGACATTGACTATCTTAACCACGATTAAATATGTTGTTATTGCTTTAAATGCTGATAACCATGGAGAAGGTGGGATTTTCTCTCTTTATACATTGGTTCGTAAAAAAAGTAAGTATTTGATTATTCCCGCAATGATTGGCGGCGCCGCTTTACTGGCTGATGGCGTTTTGACCCCAGCTGTGACAGTGACGACAGCGATTGAAGGCTTACGGGGGATTCCAGCATTTTTTGAACGTTTTGGCAATGACCAAACGATTATAGTGGTTATTACGTTGAGGATTATTTTAATTCTTTTTTCTGTTCAACGATTTGGAACAGAATTGGTCGGGAAAGCTTTTGGGCCGATTATGTTCTTGTGGTTTACTTTTTTAGGCATCATTGGTTTAATGAATTTTAGCCAAGATTGGACGGTTATTCGTGCATTAAATCCATATTATGCTTTGCAATTACTAGTCAGTCCAGAAAATAAATTAGGTCTATTTATTTTAGGGAATATTTTCTTGGCTACAACTGGTGCTGAAGCTTTATATTCTGATTTAGGGCATGTAGGAAAAATGAATATCCGCATTAGCTGGCCGTATATTAAGATTTGTTTGATTCTTAATTATTTAGGGCAAGCTGCGTGGTTATTAACGGTCAAAGAAAACCCTGAAATGCAGGCATTAGCTGAAATTAACCCATTTTTCCAAATGATTCCACGAGGTATTCTTGTATTTGGCGTTGTTTTTGCAACAATCGCCGCAGTGATTGCTTCGCAAGCGTTAATATCAGGTTCGTATACTTTAGTTTCTGAAGCGATTAAATTGAAGTTATTACCAAGACTTAAAATTATTTATCCTGGGAGCAATATCGGTCAAATGTATATTCCAGCGGTAAATTTAATTTTGTGGTTAGCTTGTTCAGCAATCGTGCTGGCTTTTAGAACATCGACACACATGGAAGCTGCGTATGGTCTATCGATTACGATTACGATGTTAATGACAACCATTTTATTGTTGTTTTATCTTTTGGATAAAATTCCAGCTTGGTCTGCGTATCTAATTTCCTTGTTCTTTGCTGCCATTGAAGTTGTCTTTTTCTTTTCAAGTGCTGCGAAGTTTTTCCATGGTGGATATGTTGCTGTGGGAATGGCAGTCTTCTTGTTATGCATCATGATTATTTGGGAACGCGGCAACGAGATTAAGGAAGCGACGGCGGAACAAGTGTCGTTGGAAAAATATGTACCACAACTTAAAGCTTTGAAAGAAGATACATCTGTACCTATGTATCAAACCAACGTGGTCTTTTTAACCTCCGATCGAGTGGACGGCGAAATTAATCGTAATATTATTTATTCGATTTTGGACAAACAACCAAAACGAGCGAACGTTTATTGGTTTGTTAATGTTCAGGTAACAGATGAACCCTTTACTCAAGAGTATTCTGTTGACATGCTAGGAACTGATTTTATTGTGCAAGTTCAGCTATATTTAGGCTTCCATATTTCTCAAGAAGTGAATGTATATTTAAGACAAATTGTTCATGACTTGATGAAAACAGGCCGCTTGCCAAAACAGCCACAACGTTATTCATTAACGCCAGGGAGAGAAGTTGGCGATTTCCAATTTGTATTAATTCAAGAAGAATTATCTAACGTTTCTGAACTGAAAAAATGGGATCGACAAATTATGCAGGCAAAATTAGCTATCAAAAACTTAACTACCTCTCCTGAAAGTTGGTTTGGCTTGGAATACAGTGAAGTCAAATATGAATCCGTTCCTTTAATCATTGGCCCACAACGGAAAACGCACTTAGTCGAACGAAAGAATCGTTCATAAATAGAAGAAATTTAACTAAAAGATTGAGCCTAAGTCCTTGAGATACATGGCTCAATCTTTTTTGTAGAATCAGAGTAAATACTGTAATTCCACAAAGAATTCATTTAAAAGTGTTTGGTCT
>OKEB01000542.1_pt1 | contig 2154 bp, 1 predicted proteins | sample 1612161 | NCBI WGS metagenome assembly OKEB01 (sample SAMN04436780, study PRJEB24849) | human gut metagenome | biome: human gut; feature: NICU; material: stool | host: Homo sapiens | place: USA: Saint Louis, MO | collected 2011-03-29
GGGGGGGTGGGGTACGTGCCTGTCTCCAGGCCTGTACCCCACCCCCAACTCACGGTTGATTGCGGCAGTGTCTTACTCTCCCACGACCCCCCGGTCGCAGTACCATCAGCGCAAAGGCGGCTTAGCTTCCGGGTTCGGAAAGGAGCCGGGCGTTTCCCGCCTGCCATGAGCCACCGCAAAAAATGTCACCCACCCACAACGTGTGGGTTGAGTGTGTACCGCACAGTGATTGCAAGCACCACACCCCAAACACAGGGTGCACGTGTTTTCTCGCTTCGCCCCACACACACTAGTGTGTGAGTGTTGGTTTAGAATCGGCCCATTAGTACCAGTCGGCTCACAACACCTCACAATGCTTCCACCTCTGGCCTATCAACCCAGTCATCTACTGGGGACCTCCCACCCCCACAACGGGGGCACGGAAACCTCATCTCGAAGAAAGCTTCCCGCTTAGATGCTTTCAGCGGTTATCCCAACCGAACGTAGCCAACCAGCAATGCACCTGGCAGTACAACTGGCACACCAGAGGTTCGTCCATCCCGGTCCTCTCGTACTAGGGACGGGCCTTCATCAAGTTTCCAACGCGCGCAGCGGATAGGGACCGAACTGTCTCACGACGTTCTAAACCCAGCTCGCGTACCGCTTTAATGGGCGAACAGCCCAACCCTTGGGACCAACTCCAGCCCCAGGATGCGACGAGCCGACATCGAGGTGCCAAACCATGCCGTCGATATGGACTCTTGGGCAAGATCAGCCTGTTATCCCCGGGGTACCTTTTATCCGTTGAGCGACCACGCTTCCACAAGCCATGGCCGGATCACTAGTTCCTACTTTCGTACCTGCTCCACCCGTCAGTGTCACAGTCAAGCCCTCTTGTGCACTTACACTCACCACCTGATCACCAACCAGGCTGAGAGAACCTTTGAGCGCCTCCGTTACCCTTTAGGAGGCAACCGCCCCAGTTAAACTACCCACCAGGCACTGTCCCCAAACCCGATCAGGGCTCCAAGTTAGATGCATACTTGAACCAGAATGGTATTTCACCAACGACTCCACCACACCTAGCGGCACGGCATCACAGTCTCCCACCTATCCTACACAAGCACAAACACACACCAATACCAAGCTATAGTAAAGGTCCCGGGGTCTTTCCGTCCTGCTGCGCGAAACGAGCATCTTTACTCGTACTGCAATTTCACCGAGATCACGGTCGAGACAGCGGAGAAGTCGTTACGCCATTCGTGCAGGTCGGAACTTACCCGACAAGGAATTTCGCTACCTTAGGATGGTTATAGTTACCACCGCCGTTTACTGGGGCTTAAATTCAAACCTTCACCACAAAAAAGCAGTTAAGTCGTCCTCTTAACCTTCCAGCACCGGGCAGGCGTCAGTGCGTATACAGCGCCTTACGGCTTAGCACACACCTATGTTTTTAATAAACAGTCGCTTCTCCCAATTCTCTGCGACCCCAACCAGCACCACCCACGCAAAAGCAGGCACACCAGCAGGGCCCCCCTTATCCCAAAGTTACGGGGGCAATTTGCCGAATTCCTTAACCATGATTCACTCGCACGCCTCGGTATACTCTACCTGACCACCAGAGTCGGTTTAGGGTACGGGCGCTCATCTTCCTCACATCCAGGCTTTTCTCGGCAGTACAGGATCACCACTAGCCACCCCAACAGGCAGCCCCATCAGCCCTCACCCACGCGATCAAACGCAGCTTCCCGGATTTCACCCAAGAAACAGGCCACAACCTTAGACACACATAACCACCAGTGTGCAGCAACTACCTCCCTGCGTCACCCCAATGCTCACCACACACCCCACACCACACACAGCCACACAACAGCATCATCCCGAAAGACAACACCACGCACGGCAAGCACACGACGCGAAAGCATGCAGCGTCAGACGGAAAACAAACGGTACCAGAATATCAACTGGTCACCCATCGACTACGCCTGTCGGCCTCGCCTTAGGACCCGACTAACCCAGGGCGGACAAACCTGCCCCTGGAACCCTTAGTCAATCAGCGCGTAGGATTCTCACCCACGAAACGCTACTCATGCCTGCATTCTCACTCCCACCCCGTCCACCACCCATCACCAGGCAGCTTCACCCAGAGCAGGACGCTCCCCTACCCAAAAACAA
>OKEB01000591.1_pt1 | contig 1939 bp, 2 predicted proteins | sample 1612161 | NCBI WGS metagenome assembly OKEB01 (sample SAMN04436780, study PRJEB24849) | human gut metagenome | biome: human gut; feature: NICU; material: stool | host: Homo sapiens | place: USA: Saint Louis, MO | collected 2011-03-29
GCTCCCGATAACGAGTAATAAACCGGCCCAAACGCTCGCCGCCGTCGAGAAGCCGCCCAGAATTAATTTTAGCTCGACATGAACAAAATGCAGCCTTTATGGCACAAGGGATTGGTCGTTTGACGGGAGAGCCTGGCTTAGTTATTGCAACTAGTGGACCTGGTGCCAGCAATTTAGCAACTGGGTTAGTAACTGCGACTGCAGAAGGGGACCCTGTTTTAGCATTGGCTGGACAGGTAAAACGGTCCGATTTGTCAAAATTAACTCACCAAAGCATGAATAATGCTGCATTATTTAGTCCAATAACAAAATTCAGTACAGAAATTCAAGATCCAGAAACATTATCTGAAAATATTGCCAATGCTTACCGTATCGCCAAAACAGCGAAAAAAGGTGCAACATTCTTATCGATCCCACAAGATGTCACAGATAGTCCGGTGACAGGCGAAGCAATTAAGCCTTTGTCGGCTCCGAAACTGGGCCATGCATCAGCAGAAACAATCGCAGCTTTAGCTGAACGAATCAAGCAAGCGAAATTACCTGTTTTACTTTTAGGAATGCGGGCCTCTGCACGAAAAGTTACCGCAGCCATTCGTGAATTGGTTGCTATAACTGGTTTGCCAGTCGTGGAAACGTTCCAAGGAGCAGGCATTATTTCAAAAGAATTAGAAGAACATTTCTTTGGGCGTGTTGGTTTATTTCGAAACCAACCTGGGGACCGTTTGTTAAAAAGAAGTGATTTAGTGATTGCGATTGGGTATGACCCAATTGAATATGAGGCACGTAATTGGAACGCAGAAAAAGATGCGCGCGTTATTGTTATTGATGAAGTTCAAATGGAAATTGATCAATATATGCAACCGGAAGAAGAGCTAATTGGTGATATGTCTAAAAATATTTTGAAATTATCAGAAGCATTTAGTGAACCAATATTAACAGAAGATGCGCAAGATTATTTAGAAACGCTTCAAGAAAAATTAACGATTAAAGAAGTAAAAACAAGTACAATTGAAAATCGATTACATCCATTAGAAATTGTTCAAACGCTTCAAGAAAAAACCACGAATGAAATGACAGTTACTGTTGACGTAGGGAGTCACTACATTTGGATGGCTCGCCACTTTAGAAGTTATGAACCGCGTCATTTATTATTTAGTAACGGTATGCAAACATTAGGTGTCGCTTTGCCTTGGGCAATCTCGGCTGCGCTGGTTCGTCCGAATACACAAATTATCTCTGTTTCTGGGGACGGCGGTTTCCTATTTTCGGCGCAAGAATTAGAAACAGCGGTTCGTTTAAAGCAAAATATCGTGCATATTATTTGGAATGATGGTAGTTATGATATGGTTAAATTCCAAGAAGAAATGAAATATAATCGATCCTCTGGCGTAGATTTTGGTCCAGTTGATTTTGTGAAATATGCTGAAGCTTTTGGAGCCAAAGGGGTTCGAGTACATTCACAAGCAGAATTTGCCGCAGCTTTAGAAGAAGGAATGCAAACAGAAGGCCCAGTGATTATTGATGTTCCTGTGGATTATTCAGATAATCAAGAATTAGGTAAAACATTGTTACCAGATCAACTTTATTAGGAGATGGAAAAATGAGCGAACAATATGTTTATCAACATGGTACGCTAGGCGGTTTAATGGAAAGTTTGATGGCAGGAACGGCAGAAATTGGTACGTTACTCACGCAAGGTGATTTTGGAATTGGGACATTAGAAGGCTCAAATGGCGAAATTATTTTATTGGACGGTATATTGTATCATGCGAATCAAACTGGCGAAATTACTATTTTAGAAGGCGAAGAATTAACGCCATATGCCGCAGTTACTCGTTTTCAAGAAGATGGCGCATTCCCTGTATCAACGGAAACCGATGAAAACTGAATCCATTCGGCTTCAGCCGCTCCCTTGCCTCCGGCAATCGAGTTGGCAGTG
>OKEB01000682.1_pt1 | contig 1617 bp, 1 predicted proteins | sample 1612161 | NCBI WGS metagenome assembly OKEB01 (sample SAMN04436780, study PRJEB24849) | human gut metagenome | biome: human gut; feature: NICU; material: stool | host: Homo sapiens | place: USA: Saint Louis, MO | collected 2011-03-29
TGTGTATGCCCCTCAGCAAGTACTCCATGTGAAGTACTACGTCTGATGTAGTAAATACTGTACACCCACTACTACGTCACATCAAGTAGTTTGGGTCACTTCGTGGTGCAGTGATTTCCGCCTGACGTGTGTTGGCAGCGACTGGGCCGAAGATCACGCGCTGCGCAGATAGGTCGTGCGCCCTCTCCTCGTACACGCGTGTCAATCATGCGTCCTCCCCTCGTCCACCACCTTCATCGCGCCGAATCCTCGGCTCATTCACCCCACTCACCGTCTCTTGCGCACCTCCAACCCAGTCCCGCCGCTTCCTCGCACAAAACCCTGGATTTGACGCCTCGTTGTGCACATTCTGGCGTCAACCGCAGACGCGCCAATCTGTCGCGCTGAGGACGTAGCCTCCGGCTGGCGTTCGACTCTGCCGCGAGCCTCGCATGCTGCAGATGTCAGATGGTGATGGTGCCGGTGGTGCCGTTGATCGTGATGATTTGGCCGTTGGTCAGGGTGGTTGTGGCTCCTGCGGCGCCCATGACTGCGGGGAGGCCGTATTCGCGGGCGACGATGGCGGCGTGGGAGAGACGCCCTCCGGTGTCGGCGACGATGGCGGCGGCGAGGCTGAACAGGGGTGTCCATGACGGGTCGGTGTAGTGGCACACGAGGATGTCGCCGGGCTGGAGCTGGTCGAAGTCCTGAGGCCCGGTGATGACTCGTACTGGGCCAGTGGCCTGGCCCGGGCTGCCGGCGGCCCCGGCGAGTCTGGTGTCCGCGGGCTGGTCGGCCCGCGCCCACCAAGCTGCAGCTGCGTGCGGTCGGTCAGCCTCACGCTGGCTGGCGGTCGCGCGTGTTTCCTGAGTCGATGCAGGTTCGGTGAGCGCCGTCGCGATCTCCGGCAGGGTGAGGTACTTGAGGTGCTCTGGCGTGTCGAGGGCTTGTCGATGGTGGAGCCGGGCGGCGATCTCGTTGGTGACTCGGCGTGCGATCACGTAGGCGTCCTCGATGAGGTAGACCGATGCCTCCCGGGCGACGTGAACGTGCAGGCTGCGACGGCTCTGGCGGTGGGTGACCCTGCCGGTGAGCGGACGGCGCTGGAGACCATCCGTGGCGTGAGTAGACAGGCCTTGGCCGAGACGCGGTCGATGGTTCACATGCTGCGCACCACCGAGACGATGGACGTCTCCGGTGAGCTGCGCACCATCCCGGTGGTGGCAGACCAGATTCGCGCAGCGGGGGTGCAGGTGGCGTGCGACTTGCCTGATGTGGCCGAGTTGGGCCGCTGGCAGGAGCAGTGGCCGGTTGCTGTTCGGCTGGCGGTGGACCAGCTCACCGACCTCCTCGTCGACCTCGACGACCTCTACAACAAGTGCGAACCAGCCGAAAGACGCATCCTCAACCGCGCCCTGTTCACCCGCATCACCATCGACGACGAAGAGAACGCCACCTACACACCCGACGAGACCACCGCCAGCGTCCTCGCCCACACCAGCATCGACGCCCCGGCGGACGTCACCGCAGAAACAAAACTGCCCCGCCATCAGGCGGGGCAAGTTTCGATTTTCTCATCTTACGTGGAGCTAGTGGGACTCGAACCCACGACCCCCTGCTTGCAAAGCAGGTGCGCTA
>OKEB01000686.1_pt1 | contig 1606 bp, 1 predicted proteins | sample 1612161 | NCBI WGS metagenome assembly OKEB01 (sample SAMN04436780, study PRJEB24849) | human gut metagenome | biome: human gut; feature: NICU; material: stool | host: Homo sapiens | place: USA: Saint Louis, MO | collected 2011-03-29
GGAATTGTTTGATAAATTTCATCAATAGAAGAGATTCTGGTAATACTACTGACAATAGTCAACAAAATCATTGCCAAAACGGCAACACCCAAAATTTTGCCAGACCAGTCTTTGTTAGCCGTTTTGTTGGTATTCTTCCCTACTTCTTTGCGGCCCTTTTGGATACTAGGAACTTCGACTTTACTAGCTAAGCGTGTACTTAATAACACCCCACTAGCAATCACTGCGCCAATCAAATTAATCCATAACACGGTTGAAAGATTTTTACTTGGCAAAGTCACAAATAAAAAGATACCTAACAAGAGCAGTTCAATCACCATTAATAGAATAGTCCCTTTACTCTTTTTCCCTTTATTCGCTACAATTTTGGCGCCATTCGCAACTAAGATCCCGATACCAAAAAATAACGTTAACCCAATAAAATTAAAAAACATTCACTTGCCCTCCTCATGGATAAGTAAAAAAAGTGCTCCCACGCATTGTAGAAGCACTTCCTGTGATCCATTCTATTATAACGTTTTCTATTTTTACTGACAATATCGTTGAAGCAAAATCAGTCGGAAGGCTTAGAGTTCTGAAGAACGTTTATTTCTCTGGCTGAATATAAGGAACGATAGGTGCGGTCACGCCAATTGAAGCACCACGAACAAAAGGTTCATTTTGTAAGGCTTTGAAATTTTTAGTTTGTCCGGTGAGCATGACTCCCCAAACAGGTAATTTTTCGACTTTTTATTTTTATTTTGTTGGATAAACTTTTGGCCTTCTTGGTTGTCAGCAAACATGGGGGATTTTTCTAAGGTTTCAAAAAAGTGTTGCTTGTCGTTTTCAGGATCAAATATTTCGTTTTGATCGTCCATGCTTAATTGAAAACCATAAGGCAGCGTACCAGAAGGACCCTCTTTTTCATTAACCGTTTCGGAGTAAACATAGAGCCAAACTAAGTTGACATTGCTCGGTAACATTTTGCGGACTTCTTCATATTGATAAGGTTTATCAAAAGAAATCGCCACTTCCGCTACTTGGTTTTCCATTTTATCTAATTCACTTAATTCATTTTTAACATCATCATAGTAATTGGTAATCGCTGGGTTATAAAAAGTTGCCACTTTCTGTTTCGTTTGTCGGTTGTATTCATAGGAATTCTTAGAAGAATAATAGCTACCAAGATAGGCTTCATTCCGGTCAATCGAATTTTTGAAAAAGCTATATCTGCTACGTAAATTACTCCACTCCACCGTGTAACCATCAATATTTTTTGAACGATTAGTTACAACTTCGCCCCCAAAAGGCGAACTATTAGCAATTACTTGGGAGTCTAATTGAGTGTTTGGTGAAGCAATCATTTCTTGATCATTAATTACTTCTAGTAGGGTATGATAGTTTTTCGTCGAAAGTTTATCCATTCCCACAAAAAAACCGACAAACAATACAGCAAAACTAACAACGGTTATGGCACCAATCACGATAAATTGTTTTCTTTTCGCTTTACGAATACTTTTTTTTAAATCCACTTCTATTCCTCCAGTTCTTTTTTTAATTTTTGACGTGTGCGATACAATTTTTTGCGAACATTTTCAACAGATAATTCTAAAATCAACGCAATCTC
>OKEB01000785.1_pt1 | contig 1316 bp, 2 predicted proteins | sample 1612161 | NCBI WGS metagenome assembly OKEB01 (sample SAMN04436780, study PRJEB24849) | human gut metagenome | biome: human gut; feature: NICU; material: stool | host: Homo sapiens | place: USA: Saint Louis, MO | collected 2011-03-29
CATGTTAAGGCGTATAATTCTCCTTTTCTGATTCCTGTAAATGCTAAAACACGGAATATTAAATAGTCTTGAAAGTTTAGTGTTTCTTTCGCTTCCGCCAGAAAATCTTTTAGTTCGGATAGTTCTAAAAACTGTTTCTTTTTTGTTTCATTTGTTTTATCTTTTTTTGGCATTACAACATATTGCATGGGGTTAATATCTATAATATCCTGAGCAACAGCATAGTGTAACATTTTTTGGGTTATTGATTTTAGCAGATAAAATGCTGAATATTCTTTACTCCATTTATTGACCGCTTTTTGACACATTAGTTTTGTTAATTTATTAATTTTAATGTTGCCAAACTCTGGCAAGATGTGAAGCCTAAACATACGCTCTGTATGGCCTGCTGTGATAGGTTTAACTGTATTTACATATTGAGCATACCAAAGCTCGTATACGTCTTTAAACGTGCTGTAATTCTGTTTTACGAAACCTTTGGAATCCACTTCAAGTTCTAGCCTAGATAATGCCAACTTTGCTTCTTTCTGTGTTCTAAAACCACGACGTGTGGTGCGTCTGCTTTTACCCGTTACTGGATCAACGCCTAAATATGCGTTGAACATATAGGCTGTTGATCCATCTTTTTTTGTATATTTTTTTATTGAAGCCATATCTAGCAACTCCTTTATTCAAATTTCATTGTGGAAATACTATCTAAAAATATTTCTAATCTTACTCTCCAATATCTTTTAGTTGTAAAAATAATTTGGCATAGTCGGATTTTAGCTCTTGATACTCTTCCTCAGTGAACCTATAACTTGGACCAGTACGAAGGTTTAAGTGTATATAGTCAATGTGCAATTCTTCGCATAATCGTTTTTCTACTTCATATTTATTCATATTGATCCTCCTTGGGGAATGTATGTTCTTGTGTGACTGAAAAGAAAAGCCCGAAGGCTAATCTTTATACTGTTGCTTTGAATTTTGCAGCTTTTTCAAATGATACAATAGGGCTAAATTGAATTTCTATTTCTCCAGGTTGATTTAACCCGAAGTGGGCAATACAGTCCATTTCTTTTCCAGAAGCTACCGATCCCATCGTGTTGTCATTCGGATACGTTTCGGCTTTTTTGTTATCAGAGCCGTATACTTCAATATCCATACCCACTGGAATATCTTTATCACCGTTGTTTTTAACAATATATGAAACTTTAACAACCTGTGCAGGTTGTTTTTCAGTAAATTCATTACGTTCTTCTGTAAGTTCTACTCCTGTTAGAGTATATTCTGCATTTCCTACTTTGACTGTATCGCCGATATTTTAAATTTAATTT
>OKEB01000786.1_pt1 | contig 1316 bp, 2 predicted proteins | sample 1612161 | NCBI WGS metagenome assembly OKEB01 (sample SAMN04436780, study PRJEB24849) | human gut metagenome | biome: human gut; feature: NICU; material: stool | host: Homo sapiens | place: USA: Saint Louis, MO | collected 2011-03-29
TTGGAATCGAATCGACATGCGACGAAACCGGTGTGGCACTGGTACGCGGAACTGAAAGTAAAGTAAATAAAGGTTTCTCAAAAACAGCGTAATGACCTGGGAGAGAACAACGATAACAATGAACCATTCCCATGAGTGTTGCCTGGCAATATTTGTGGGGATTTTTTGATTATTGTTAGCATTTTTCTAGACAAGAACAACTGAAAAAAGAGTTTCTTTTTTCCATTATGTTTTGTTTCTGAGTTTAACCAAATCACTCATTATTTCAAGGAGGAATTAGGTTATGTCAGTACAATTAGAAGTTAAAGAAAGAGCTATCCGTCCACGTTCACTAAGAAATCAGCTACGTCACGAAGGGAAAGTACCTGCCATTGTTTACGGTTACCAAATTGAAAGTACACCAATCTATTTTGAAGAAAAAGACTTATCAAAAATTTTACGCGAACATGGTGCTAACACCGTTATTAAAATGACAGTTGATGGAAAAAACATCAACACATTAATGTCGAAAGCACAATTAGATACCTTTACTGGTCAAATGCTTCATGTTGAATTCTTATCTGTAAATATGAAAGAAACAACAGAAGTCGAAGCAGAAGTTCAATTAATTGGTGAATCTGCAGGTGTGAAAGCTGGGGGTACCTTAGCTCAAAACTTGTACACTGTTTTAGTGGCAGCCACACCAGATAAATTGCCAGAATCAATTGAAGTAGATATTACAAACTTAGAAATTGGTGATGCTCTTACAATCGCTGATTTACCTGAACACAAAGACTATGAAATTTTAACTGATCCAGAAGAACAACTAGTTGCTATTGTTGAAGCACAAACTGCTCCTGAAGAAGAAGAAGGAACAGCTGCTGAAACGACTGAACCAGAATTAGCCGAATAAAGAGTACACTTTTGTTCAGCTGATTCTCTTAAGTTTTAGAAATGGGATGTACGTTGAAACAACGTACGTCCCATTTTCTTTTTACTGCATGTCTTGATTTCTTCACATAAATGATGACACCTGCAAAGCTAGGAAGCTACAGAGGAATATTAAATTTTTGCTAATCTACGCAATATTTTCAAACGAAACAATTTCTTTTTTTAAAATTTGCAGTATACTAAAAGTAAGTAAACAAAAAGGAGGTCATCCATATGTTTGAACGTTTTGATAGTGACCGTAGCCGCTATGCTTCATTAGGTGTTGTTTCCAGCTTACCTAGTGGCTTAATTGATAGTATTTGGTTGATTATTGACTTAAATCTAAAAGGGGGCCACTCCTCCAGATTCACGCGCCGCGTCACCGCACTTGCGTTATACCGTTGAAC
>OKEB01000895.1_pt1 | contig 1020 bp, 2 predicted proteins | sample 1612161 | NCBI WGS metagenome assembly OKEB01 (sample SAMN04436780, study PRJEB24849) | human gut metagenome | biome: human gut; feature: NICU; material: stool | host: Homo sapiens | place: USA: Saint Louis, MO | collected 2011-03-29
GGCGGACATCATCTTCGCCGGAACATCCTCGCGAGCACCGTTGGGGCGTGCTCAACTACTTCACTAATTGTCATTCCGTTTTTACCAATGGATAAGCCGTACTCAGGCAAGCGTAAAATATTTTCTTTCATAAATGGTAAAATTTCTGGTAAGAAGGTTGTTTCAGGAAAATAAGCCATCACAATCGCCCCTTCTTTAATGTGGGTGAATTGCTCTTTATCTAAAATTTCCCCATACAGATCACTTTCAAAATTTTCAATGTCCAACGCATCTTCAATGGCCACGCCACTTGCGCCAGCTTCCATCATAATGTTTGAAATTGCTTCAACTGCTTCGCTAGCCGTTTCTACTTTTACTTCTGTCCACTTCATGTTCTCACCTCTAAATTAATAACTTGGATACGCAATCCATTGTTCTTTTTCTGTTTCTGCCACTTTTTTAATCATCGCTTCAAAATCTGCTGGCTCCCAATGCAATTCAAAAACTTCCGCTGTTTCATCTGATAAAAAGTCTAACAAATCACTTTGCCCTTCATCTAAAACCACTTTTAAATAGTGAATGAATCCGTCTAAAACTGCTTTGCGTAGCCCTTTTTTTCCTTCATAAGGAATTGTGACTAAATACTCTTCATCATCAACGACTGACTTTTGCGGATTATAAAATAACAAGCCATCTTCAAATTCAATGAATTCTTCTTCTGAAAGCGTACCGTCAACATCATCAATCGCCACTTGTTCATTGTTTTCTGCATATAAACGAACAATGACTTCGATGGTATGGTTTTTGCGATCCCAATCAAGGCCTACTTCGTAATCTGCTAAGTGTTTTTCAAGTTGTTCCTCTAAGTATGTGAGCATTGTTGCTTTTTTCATTTTCTTCATCCTTCCAGCCAAAATCTATTTGGTCTACTGCTGTTCTTTTTTGTTTAGAAATATATGGATTGCCAGCCACGACGTATCTTAAAGGTAACTCTGTCCAACGACCTTTATTGGGAATTCCAATTCGTGGTAGTGCCTCAAT